>Ga0315913_1005154_pt1 | contig 15875 bp, 3 predicted proteins | sample MpolsnodulesMG_FD_207736 | JGI IMG/M metagenome (GOLD analysis project Ga0315913, IMG submission 207736) | Medicago polymorpha root nodule microbial communities from Los Angeles, California, United States - small nodules | ecosystem: Host-associated > Plants > Roots > Nodule | place: USA... | reverse complement strand
AATGAAATTGGAGCTATATGCAGTTCCAAAAGTCTATTCATGGTTTAATGTTGTATCTATTGTCAATTTAAAAATAGTAACTACAATTAAAAAAATATATATCAAAACTACCCATTTCTAATGATTTGGGTGTGTCTTAATTTGAAGATAAATTAGTTGTTTCAATTTATTCTCTAAATTATTTTTATGTTATTGGACGATTATTTGTTCTCGCCGAAACGTGAGTTGTCTATACGTGAGTATGATTTATGACCATAAATTTTTTATAAGAAAAAAATATTATATAGAGTAAAACTATTAATTCAGTTTGATGTTAATATAGAGTAAAGTTTCCCATAGAAGGAAAAGAAACTGAATTAACAACATTGAGTGTATACATGAAGTTTTCATTATCTATTTTAAGGAGATCCTATAGTATTTTCTTAAATATCCTTAATAATGAAGGAGATCCTAGTATTTTCAATCAGAGTGTATACTAATTAATGACCCTTTCAAACCTAGTGACTATATATTTGAAACTGTTGTGTTTGGTAATATGATTTTTTCGATATTGTTGAGATCTGCAGGTTTCGAATGGTCATGTCTACTTTCACTCTGGTATTGCTCGAAAGAGCGCTGTTTATGCTTGTTGTCGATCAGGGAGCTGTTGGCACTTGAATTTATTACCGTGTTGGCGGTCGATTCATTCGCTATATTAAAACTTTAAATGTTTTCTGCAGATATTCACTTTTCATACTTTTTTGTAACTTGGTTTCGTACCCGTATGCGGGTTTGCTAGGTTGTGCATGTGATTAGTGAATTTTGTTAGAATAGTTTAGAGTTGATCTGCTTGGAATGTATTATCACGATGTATTACCGTTTGAGCTATTTCTGAGTCAGGTCTAATGTCCCCCGTCTTTGTATCTCTTTCTTTTTTTTATATAATTTCTATTTTGTCGGAAAAAAGAAAAAAGTGATTATATGCATATACCCTTGTGGAATGTTATTTTAAAAATCATTACTAAAACTATTGCTAACAAAGGTAAAATATCTTTTTACTAAATAGACTCATAACTAATAATGACATTGTTGCTTATGAAACTCTTCGTTAAATAAATATAATTACAAAGGTAAAAAAAGAGGAGTTAAATAAATTGGATTCAATGAAATTTCTTTTTGACGTAATTGAATGAGATTTCACGTCTTAGAAATATTTTGAGCGACTTAATGTATTCATAATATCGAACGACTTAACAATATTGAGTTGTTAAGTCATATTTTAAACGACTTAATGTATTCACGTCATAGAAATAATATTTTTAGTCACACTGAACAATAGCAATGAAATTTTAGTCAACATCAATACAAGGCACATAGCAATGAAATTTTAAAAGTAGCACACCACACCACAATTGAGCAAGTGTTTAAATGGAACTTGTTGGAACATTATGTTGGAAGAAAAATTGGAAGGTTAAACACTAAGTAATTATGTTTTGATTTAATGTTGTGTGAATTGAAAAAATAGAGTGTGGGGGTCCTACATAAAATAGAACACAAACATTAGTAGTGTTTAAATTACGGTATTTAATTTTAAATATTTGATAATGATAAAAATAATAGTAAATATTATTTATTCGTGAATATCACTTCCCATAAATTTAGCTTATGGTGATTGTGATAAGAATAAGAATTTAATTGAATTATATTTGTTATATTTCCTTCATCAAATCCAATAGTTTGTTTCCAGCTTAATTGAACCTTTGGTCCCTCAACTTATTTGTTATTTTCAATATGGTCCTATAATTCTAAAATTTTTCCGTTTGGAATCGGTTGGAGATTTAGCGATTCATGTGATTATGGAAAATCTTAAACCCGAAGACATTGCCAGAATTTCATGTGTCAACAACAAGTTCAAATCTTTCACCTCCGATGGGTTTCAAATTTTGATTTGGATAATGCTGATTTGTTGTAGAAGTTGAGACTCAATTGAATTTGGAGGATGAAGAATGAACCCTAATTTTCCAGAATTAGAGAAATTCAAATGAGAAAAGATGATGAAACCCTAGTTTATATTTTTCCCCAATTTTGATTTCTGATTTTCTAAAGACAGAGGATGAAAGAGGGAAGAGGTTTGTAATTTACTAGTGACGTTGGGAAGGGAAATGCAAGTGAGGGAAGCGTGTTTTCAGATAAGAGGACATGGATGGAAGTCAATTGAATGGGAGGAATAGTTTGGGGATTTTACAAAGAGGGTTGGAAGGTGAAAGGAAAAGATTGACAGGTTTAATGATTATGGGTTTTAATGATGATTCTGGGTTGAATTTGGATTTTTGTTTATTCTATCTCTTTTTGTAGGAAAAATTATGAGTTCTAATTTTATTTTATTTTGGTTTTCTTTTCTTCAAGGTATGTTTGAAGTTTTGCATGAATGTATGAAGATGAAGAATAGAAAAAGGGAAGAAGACGAAGAAATGTTAATAAAATTAAATGTTGGTGATGCACCGTTAGATACAATGTTCTTGTATAATCTAACCATTCCCTTTTTGAAAAATAGATCAAGTGGCTGAAATTAAAAAATTAATAAGATCTACGGTGGACTATCTATAATGTTGATCCACCGTAGACATTTGAGGTTAAAGTTAACAGATGTGGATTTTGTTAACAAACGGAGTATATTTGAAGGAGCAAAAAGGAAATTTTTAGAGTTATGGGACCAAAATGAAAACAACAAATAAGTTGGGGGACCAAACGTTCAATTAAGCCTTTGTTTCCTCCACATTTATAGATTTGTTTCTTTTGATACTATCTACAAGTGTTGTTGAACTGATTAATGGATAAATTCCATTTTGATCTTATTCATTAGAGTAATTGTTGTCGCAAATCTTCCTAAAACAGTTACAAAATCTCTATACAAATAAAGGACTCCACTCAGTTCAAAAATCACATCAAAGAGTTCCATTGAGTTGTCGGGAACTCTTCCTCTCTTCTCCCTTTCTTGACTTGTGTTGACGAGTCTTTCTTCTCTTCATCTCCTTATTCTGTCCCTTCGGAAATAAGAGTGTTCTTAAGACCATAGTCCCTTTTCAGTTTAATGTCCCTTCGGAATTAAGAATGGTCTTATGTTCATAGTCTCTTTGATATTTTTATGTCCTTCGGAATAAATAATAATTTAAGATCATAGCCCCTTTTTCGGTATAATGTCCCTTCAAAATTATGAATGATCTTAAAATATATTCTTCTTCGACTCTTGAAGAAGTTAGACGTTAGAATGGTGTAAAACCATATTTGAGTGATCATAGTATCACAGTTGGAGAATTGTTAATAATTAGAATAGTGGTAACACCATATTTGAGTGGTCTCAGCACAATAATAGAGTGGTAACAGTACCATATTAAAGTGGTTTCAGTATTAAAAGAATGGTCTTGGTACCATATTGGAGGTTTAATTCTCGAACGGTTTTCTACAGTGCAGTAGTTAATCGAACAGTTGTAGCTGGGCTTGTTTTATCTTGGAGGCGGCGTGGTTGATAGTTAGTGTTGCACAATTTTGGGCAGTGTCACGAAACGTCTTAAAGAGAGCGACTTAGTCGTGACTCAACTTAGTAACAACTTCGGTAGTTAATAAGAATTTAGAAATCTAAATACAACAGTTTAGAAATCCAAAAACAATAGAATTGGATATAAAGACAAGGTTTATGCCTCACACTAAACTAAAAAGTATATTTCAATGAAAATGAAATATGAGCTAAGTTTAAAACACCAATACTCAAAGTGAATAGAAGGTTCCACTATGACTAGCTGTTGCATATTCATTTCCATATCCCTCTTCCTGTTCCAATATGGTTGTAGCTGCTGCTGCATATTCTTTTCCATATCTCTCTTCCTGAGAAAAACAAATTTAGAGTAAGCAACAACATATTTTGACTAAATGACTGAAGTGAGGGCCCTAGAAGCCACCCTACAAACAAGGTAACCACCTGCAAAAAATTAACATTCAAACACAAAAATATAGCAGATTCAACCATTTTCTTCAAACAAATAAAAAAACTTATGATTCAATAATTATAAGTCATAATAGTTTAATAATTATTGAATGAGGGGTTATGATTCATACATGACAAATTTAAATATTCAAATTACAAAGACAAGACATATGGCACCATACGCCATACGGTGGTAGTGAACCAAGTATGAGTTGGTTCTCCGTGTATTCTTCAGCCCTCCAATTATAATGCATGTCGTTGTAAAGGCTAGGTATGACCATCTCCAATTCTCTCTCAAAAAGAGTATGCAAAGTGTGATCTTGCTCTTCAAGCGGTAGACCGTGTCAAATGCTCACCAATTTTCTTGGGAAGTGCAGATAGTGTGGTGGGCGAGAGAGTATGTCTTCGTTCTTCGGGCGAAGTGTAACAAACAACACATCTTCTCTCTGTAAGAATCTTCTCAATGCATGAGTGATTTGAGTGTTACTGTTACCTAGTTGATATATCAGCACTCTATCTTGAACACACAAATGGATCATCAACGCGAAATCCTCTCCTTCATTTTGGCTACACCCAACAACACAATATAGAGGATTTAGACCAGAATTCAGTATCACCTCTAGCCACGCTTCAGCAACAATGTTGTTCGAAGTTGTCGAAACGCGGAAAGAGTGATAAGTTGATCCGGTTCGGTTTGGGTTGGTTCGGTTTTCAAAAATTGATTCGAAATCCGATCCTAGCAGTTTTTACAAAACAACATCCAAATGCATCCATAAATATTTGATTTTTTATGGTTTTTGATTTTTTATGGTTTTTGATCGATTTGCAATTTTATTTTGGATCGGTTTGGATTTGAACACCCATACCTTTACATATATTATTGAATGTTTCTATTAACTGAGTTAAGCTCACATGAACTCGTCACACATATCTATTCATTGTACTCTCTTCAATTTCGAATATAATGATTCTTTTTTTGCTATATCAATATTAGAGCAACCACATTCATGCTATTCGTTTTTGTGGTATAAATGGACCTTACATAATATTTTGTGTGACTTCACACTTTCTAATTATTTAAACAAGACAGCGGAGATAATGAACCTTGCATAGCGTATGTCTCAAATATCCAACACTCTAACAAAGTATTGGTAACCGTGAAGCCACACATTATTTTGTCTAGTATTTATGCTCTTAGAATCTACAATACGTCTTTTACTACTATCGTGAACTACTATCTTGATTAGGCTTCATTATACTAATTTGAATTTGCACTACTTTTTTGTTTCCTTTCCATCTCTTCTATCTTAACTAAGAAAATTCTAATTGGGACAATTTACTTATAAACGGATGAGGTGATTTCTCTTAAGAAAAAAGGATGAGTTGGTTCAATCAATCTAGAGACCTAAAACGAAACTTCAAATGAGACCTTTTAAAACATAACATTAACAAAGTTAGAAGCCTTTTAAACTTAACTATTGTACATAGATGCAAGAGGGGTTAAACTTTACAATAACTTTGTATTTTTAACATATATAATATTTATTCTCACACGACATGCATTATTCAAAGAGACTTATTTAATACATGAAGAATGAAAAAAAAATGTATTCTTTACAAGATTTATTAGTGGTTCATGCATGTAGTTGATGATGTTGCTAGTGATTGAAATGAATGATTTTTTGAGTCATATTTAATACATATAAAATAAAGGAGATATATAATCTTTGCCAAATATATTAGTGGTTTGTGCATGAAGTTGAGGTTGTTTGTGATTGCAATGCATGACTCTAAAAGTCATGTTTAATTGATCATGAGAATGAGAAAAAATGAATTTTGTGTGAATTATCTGATATTCAAAAAATAACTTTTTAATTTAAAATTAAAGATATATATTAACTCTTTTTTATCTTTTCTTTATTTAATAATAAAGCATGCTTGGGTCCACTATGGTTCGATAGTTTTACAACTCTTTAACTATTCCTAAATGGCCTACATACACTAGTCACCAAGTATAAAACTTTTGCCCCTCTCTCTACTTAAGAGGCAATCATATGAACAACACATCAAAGCAATATAACACGGCAATGGGAAAAAAAAATAAGACAAATGACTTTTACATGATTTTATATTTTCACTACTAGAAAAACAAAATTAGGAGGGAAATTAGTGACGGAAAAAATAAAATTCCTCACAAATTTCTTGGTCGCAAAATTTAGTGACAGAATTAGAGAGGGATTTCAAGTTTTCCATCTCTAAATTTTTGTCACTAATTTTTGTTTTTTTTTTGTAGTGTTTAATGTTATATTAAGTGTGTATTTTTTTTTGTTGTATTGACTGATAAGCAAGTTGCAACTTTTTATTATCAATTAAATTCATTCAAAATTATCTAAGAATAAGAGAGAGGGGGGAGCATCGGGAAAATAAATAAATAAGACGTGAGGCAATGTAGCAAGCTTCATTGTAAGATGAAATGGAAAAATCATAACCACATAAATGTTTAGATAATGTTAACAATTTAGATAAAGAGTCAAAGCATGCATGGCTACATGGTCGAAAAAGGATTTTGGTCATGTTATAGGTCTTGAAAGTATCCGACTATTGGCTACGTCATACTCCTTTCATTTCTTTTCTTTTGATGTTTTAGCTCTTGACACAAGTTTTAAGGAGTAATTAAGGTATATAAATATTTGTGTGTTTTTGACTAAAATATCCTTATTTATCATTAAATTCACATGTGATAAACCAAAAGTCACAACTACTTTAATAGTTTATGGTGTTTTCCAATAAGGGTAAACTTGAGAAAACAATAATAAATTCACTAAAACATCAAAAGTTTTAGAATATAGTTGAATTTCTAAAACATCAAAAGAAAAGAAATGGAGGCAGTAATTATCGGTTGACGTTGGAATCTATACCGATGCATAATCGGCTTACCGCAAGTCGGTTGATGGTTAAATTGAACGTTACTATGAAGTATAAATAGACTTGGAAGTTATTAGTTCCCGTGAGCTAATTAACTCAGTTGGTAGAGACGTTGTATAATTTATGCAGGGGTCGAGGTTCGAATTCTGGACACCTCACTTCTCCACATTTAATTCTGTGAGTTCTATCCACTAGACTACTAGAAAGGAAAAAAAAAAGACTTGAAAGTTATTATCGGGTTTTATTAAGTCTAATCTCTTAATCCTATTCATCATTATCCTATAATGTTCAACGTTAAACTCAGCATCATAAATTTACCAGGTACACGCATTTAGCAAAAGCTACAAACGTTGGAACTCCAAAACACTTACTAGAATGTGACATGAAAGAGGTATACATTACTCACAAACATATATAACCTCACTAATATGTTTTAATTGAATACTTTAGGATAAACTAGTTGTTTCAATTTATTCTCTAAATTATTTTTATATGTTATTGGACCAATTATTTTTTCTCACCGAAGCATGAGTTGTCTATATGTGAATATGATTTATGACGATAAATTTTTTATAAGAAAAAAAAAATTAATATATAGTAAAACTATTAATTCAGTTTGATATTAATATAGATTAACAACAATTCATGAAGACAAAAACAACAATTCAACAAATTCATAGGAACCGTCGGATGAAAACCCGCAGGAAAATTTAGATTAATTAAACCTTAAGATTTTGATGCGAAACTATTTACTACTGGAAATACCTCATTAAAATTAACATTTGCATGCGGATTTTCATACAGAACGGGATCGTAGGATCCATATGATATTCTTCCTTAGGAAAATTTGCAAAAAATTTGAAAATTTATATTAGTGACTTTGATGTTGTCGACGTATGGTAACAACTATAGAGTTTCATTATCCAATGGTTAATACCAAAATATTCGCATAGCTTACTATGAGAGACAAGTTTCACTCATCTACCCTAGACCAATCTCTATTTAAATAGTTTTTACTCATTTTAAAACTTATAGAAATATGAAAAGAAAATACAAAATTGGAAGTTTTTTTTTTGGTAGAAAAAATTGGAAGCTTTAAGTAAAAACAAGTACCATTCATAGCACATATCAAATTGCGAAAAGAATCCATAGCATAAGAATCTCAAAGATCCCTTTCTATCCCTTCGTTCCCATTTATTGGTTCTTACTTTCTCACATGAGATAAGATTTTCCAATATCTTTTCTATAATATGATGCGACACCTATATATAAAAATATCAACAAAAAATATTAGTGAACCAAAATTTTAGTTAAAACAATATTATGCCAAGTTCTTTGAATTTAGTAATTTATTATCCCTCAAATAACACTGTATACACGAAGGTGGAAGGGGAACAAATTGAAGAACCCCAGCGAAAATCCATCACGTATATAATTGTAGACTCACCATATATAGACTGTTTATAACTATGCCCTAACATGAACATTTTTTTTTCTTTTCAAAAACTAAATATAGCCATATACATAATCAATGGGAACCAGTCACAACACTCGCACCAACCTAACCAACGACTTAAGATCACTTAATTATAAGTTATAACTTATATATAGGCTGTTTATAGCTATGCCCTAACCATTTGTTACAATGACCAATCACTTATTTATAACTTAAGATCATAACAACTTAACCAACGACTCATCACTCTAGATCCTTCTAAAAACATGACTCGTCATCTAATATAACTTGAGCCTATTCTATTATAATGACCTATCTTGATTCATTACATTTTCACTTTAAACGTACATCTTTCCATTTACGAAAAATTACAACCTAAAATGATAGAATTATTTAGGGAACCTTTCGTAACTCCATTGGAATTGATAAGACCTTTGTTGGAAGCATGTTTAACAAATTGAGCTATGGTGTCATTGCTCTTCAAGGATGAACTATTATCTTCTTTTTTTGTATGATTAGACTTTGCTCCAGGAGACCATATACCAGTACGTATAGTTTCATCTATAACTCCACGCAAATCATCACTTGGATGTTTGTAAGGACCCTTCACTTCAACAATAAAACCTTTTCCTCTACTACTGTAAATTTTTACTGCAGAGGAAAGACCAGCAAATTTGGTAACATAATAGTGTGCCACAGTCACCATGTAAGCATTGTCATGGTTCTTCTTTTTCTTCATTTGTAGAACAAAAAAAGTGTCACTATATGAATTATCATATGAAACAATAGTGGTCTCTATTGTGTAATCTTGTTTAACAATTATACAAGATTTGTATACCCCCGAATTTGCAATACCCTTTTTCCCTCCATGAAGACCATCCCTCCCAACCCTTTTGATATCCAAAGAAAAACCAGATGTGATATCTGCGTCGTCGCCTAAGCTAAAATATACACTCTCAACACCATTGTTGATTTGTTGTCGTGTCTCGCTCGCAGTAGAAGTTCACAACCATTCTCTAATTTCTTACCTACTTTGTAACCTACACTCCAAATTTCTGTTTGGCCTTCTTCCTGATTTCCCATGGAAACGTCAAGGGAGTTTTCCCATCGTGCGCTGCTACCGGTGGCACCCGATTCAAAACAAGGACAATTGATGCCAAGGTTGGTATTGCGGCTGCTGTAACCATTTCCCATTGTAACTTGTAAGTATGTAAATCAAAGATTTAGAGACAGAAACTTCGTTTAAAGAATTGCATATGGACAGTAGGATCCAGGTTAGTAGCCAGAAGAAAATCACGTGTTAGTCTATAGAGTTTGTTTTGAGCGTTTATATTTGTTCCCACCTTATTGACGTGAATAGGTCTCCTACCCTAAAAGACTTTTTCTTTTTTACAACTATATTGACATGTGTTTGTAGGTGGTTGGCACAATGGTTATTAGTGTTCATTTTTTTTTTAGAGAGTTATTCCCTTCGTTTCTAAATATAAACAAAATTCACTTTTTAGGTTTATTCATTTAATGATGTATGTGGTTCATAATATGGATTATATATATCATTAAATGAATGAAACTAAAAAGTGAATTTTGCTTATATTTAGAAACAGAGGGAGTACCTAGAGTTGCATGTTAGTTGTATTTAAGTAATGAGAAAAGATATTTGAACAATCATTTTTCAACAATTTTTATGATAACTTCCTCTCATGCTCACATTAATTTTTTATTTTCTCTCTTTATTGTTTTGATTTTTGTGTCAATGCCAAATTTTCTTTGTAAAATTTTGGTTGTATCAAAAGTTGTCATATAAATGGATGTTCAAATAACACAACTCTTAAATAATTCATTTAAATGTAAGGTCAATTTTGGGATTTCCTTCTTAAATAAAATATTATTTTTCCACCTGGAGTATATAGACAATATATTCAATATTTTCCAACTCGTTCAACAGTAACACATTAATATAATTTATATAATAAGAGGTAGTTGAAAATATATTCACGTTTTTGTTATAGATTGAATATTATGAGTTTTTTTAAAAGAATTGAATATTATTAGTTTTTTTTAACAATAAAAAATAAATTATATTAACAATGACAAGGTAATCTCCTTAGTACAAGGTGTACAAAGGAAACCACAAATAATTATAAATTGTCAAGCCGATACCCAAACAAAATAACAAAATAATTCTCTTGGAGTATACTTCGTTACTAAAAATATTTTTTCATGTTAAAGTACCCTACAATATTTACATTATATCTTCTAATATAAATCACAACATACAAATTTTATAAAAAAAATTAGATACTTATTTTTTTTACAGTTTGGTCAAATTATTTATCAAATTTTTAATATTTTTTGTGCAATAATTTTTCTTGAACAATTTCGTGCAATTGCACTGGATGAGTACACTTAGAGAGAATAAGAAAGAGGCATGTTTGAGCTTGTTGGGTCATATAACTTTTCCAACAATACCAAAAACACCCTTTGTCAAATGTGATTCCAAAATCAATTAAATTTTTTAAATCATTGTATATGTTTAAAAAATAGAATTTTAGAGGATCACATTAACTAAAATCTCAACCATTCAAAAGTTTCTTCCTATATCGAATGGTTGACATCCATCCATTTTAAAAAAAAAAAAAAAGTTTTCTACGGTAGCAGACCTAAGGCGTAGCCTTAGCCGCCCATATACAATGTAAATTCCAAAGAGCAGGTACATGTATGGTAGAATTTTTTTTAATTAGTACTGGCTATGGCATATTGTAGAAAAGATTCATAATGTTGGATGCGAAAGAAAAAGAAAAAAAAAAGAGATTGAAGAATTGGATGCGAAAAAAAAGAAGAGATTGAAGAATAGGATACCGAATTTCATAATGTTGAAAGGGAAATCCTTAACGTATTGGTTAAAGAGAGAAAAAAAAAATTATATTGGAAAATGATGAAAAGTTGTGATTTCAACTTTTTAAAAGTAGAAAAAAATTGTTGATTTTAATGCAAGCTTAATACTTTTAGTTTCCTTAACAAATACTCCCTCCGTCCCTTAATACTTGACATAGTTGACCTTATTACGCATACTAATGCATAATTTTGAGCTTAAATATCTTGAATAATATATTAGAAAAAATTATGAAAATTCATATTTTGAAAATACTCATCGAGACAAATCTAACGACATCTTATATGATATTATTTATCTTTGTATATTGATAGAAAAATATAGTCAAAGTAAGTTAGGTCAAAATTATACATTTTTCAAATGGGTCTCATCTATAAAGACATTTGTTAGCATAATGTATGTTGAATCAGAAGACCAAATCATCAAATTAGTTTTTTAAAAAAAACACTGAGAGTATTGTTTGTTATAGAAAAAAAGGTTGGATATTTATTTTTTGTTGACAAAAGGATTGGAAATATATTTTGTTATGTCATTTTATTGTTTTGGAAAATAATTAATGGACAACCATTATTCAAACCGCATCTTGAGAGAGAAATAGAGAAGAAAATAAGTGGAGATCCGTGCATGTTGACCACAAAAGTAACCTTTGTCATTTTTTTTTTAGGGAAGTAATCTTTGTCATTGTTACTCCACTAATTAAGTGCAAAAATTTGCATTACTTTGTCATTCCTTTCGCATCTTCTGATTGGGATTTGGGGTTGATGATTTATCAATAAACTTACAAATGTTTTCAGGCACGTTTTATGATGGTCAAGTGATACATATCTCCCACAACCAATGTTCATATTCAATATCTAAATTTTTTCTTTTATATCATAAAAAAATCTTTATCAAAATATTAAAAGATATAAAATCAAATCATTAAATTTGATCAGACAAAAACAACCTTTAAACAAATTCGTAGAAACCGTCGGATGAAGATCCGCAAGAAAATCCAGATTAACTAAACCTTAAGATTTTGATGCGGAACTATTTACTACTGGAAATACCTCGTTAAAACTAACATTTGCATGAGGATTTTCACACAGAACGAGATTCTTCCTTAGGAAAATCTGTAAGAAATGCGAAAATTTATATTAGTGACTTTGATGTTGTCGATGTATGATAACAACTATAGAATTTCATTATCCAATGGTTAAAACCAAATATTTGCATCGCTCACTATAGGAGACAACTTTCACTCTTCCACCCTAGACTAATCTCTATTTAAATAGTTTTTACTCATTTCAAAACTTAAAGAAATATGAAAAGGGAAATACAAAATTGGAAGAGTTTTTTTGGTAGAAAAAATTGGAAGCTTTAAGTAAAAACAAGTACAATTCATAACACATATCAAATTGCGTAAAGAATCCATGGCATAAGAATCTCAAAGATCCCTTTCTATCCCTTCGTTCCCATTTATTGGTTCTTACTTTCTCACATGAGATAAGATTCTCCAATATCTTTTCTATATATAATTAGGGTCTTGTTATCCTGTGACTTTAGGGTTAACTAGGGAACAAGTTAAGGAATCCAAAATTAAAAGTTTTTTTATAGAAAGTTCAAAATTTTGACTCTAAAAAGTTAAATAATGTTGAATACACAATTTTTAAAATAATTATTTCTATTTTAAATTCCTTAGCATATGCCCTTAGGGCACATGTTAGCATTTGCCATATAATTATGATGATGCGACACCTATATATGAAAATATCAACAAAAAATATCAGTATACCAAATTTTAGTTGAAACATTATTATATCAAGTTCTTTGAATTTATTGCCTCCAAAAAGAATGTTACTTGAATTTAGGAATTTTGTCCCTGAAATAATAATGTATGTATTAAAGAGGGTGGAAGTGGAACAAATTGAAGAACCCCATATAAAATCCATAGCGTATATAATTGTAGACTCACCATATATAGACTGTTTATAGCTCTGCCCTAACATGAACACTATTTTTTTTTTCTAAAGCTAAATATAGCAATATACATAATCAACAAAAATCGTACTTGTGATATCTCTAACAGCAAAACTGAACTTACTGTTAAGATCAACAGAATTGAACGTGATACTCTTTGTGGAGGGATAAAAGGTATTGCCACTTACCTTGAAGGTGTGTAGTGTGACTATATGCACTCAGCCACATTCGAACTGTCTAATTAACATTACAAGACTAAATTTCGATGAAGATTTTGATTTATATTTTTTTAATTTAAAATATCAAACTTAAAGTTTAGATTGTTTGATCACGATCAAACAACCTAAATGTGGTTGATTACTTGAAGTCATAAGGTTGTGACCACACACAAACCATATTAAAACATATGATGTTACAAGAGGTTACATTACATCTATATACTCTTGGGGAGTAAGTTAGTAGCATCTTATGAAGCTTTATTATAAATAAAAAATAAAAAATAAAAAGCAACCGATGAAGCATATGTTTTTTTATATCTCCCATAACAAACAATTTTGGCTTAATGTTTGATGCCTTATATTTATTTTAGGTTTCAAGATGGTTTATTATGTTTTAAAAGTTTCAAGTTGGTCTCTTACGTTTTAAAGGTTTTAAGTTGGTCTAAAATGGTACTCATGTTGTAATAAGTTAGTCTATTCCGCGACATGATATTGAGTTTAATAAAACAAAAAAAATTTAAAACTGATTTTCTAAATAAGTTAAATTTCATCACCCATATTGTCAGCTTGAATCTTTAAACATTCAAATTATAGAAGGAACTAACTTATTCCGATGTGAGTAACATGTTGAACCAACTTGAAACTTCTAAAATATAAAAGACCAACTTGAAACCTAAAATAAATACACCAAACATAAAATTAAGCCAACAATTTTCTGCTATGTCTCTCTCTTCTCGTTTTTTTTATTCCAATGATTCTTCCACTTTTTTTTTAATTCATATCCTTTTTTTTTATCATATTTGTTCTTTAATTTTTTTAACAATTTACCTATATTATTTATAGAATCTCAACTTTTTATGAAACAAGATTTTGTTTAAATTTAAGGATAACAAAAAAAAAATTGGTTAAAGAAAACAAACTTCCGTTTTTCAAATAGATAACATTTATTAGTTTTATTGAAAAATATAAAAGTAATTGAAGAAAGGTATAATTGATAAATTATGCCCTTTAAATATCAAAACGACAGTTAAATAAAAAACTTTGAATCGTTAGTGAAACCACACTTAAAAATAAACAAATAGAGTATCATAGATATTAGATGGTATGAAGCGGTTGTGAAAGTGTAAAAGAACAAATCCAAAGATTAATATTAGTTAGATAAAGAATAGCATGAGAGAGAAACAAAATAAAGGCAGGCTGCATGCCACGTCCTCTGCGATAAGTTCGTGATATAAATATTCGCTTGATCCTTAGAAAAAAAACATAGATATTCGCTTGATTAAATATTCTCATGTCTCCGGATCGCTAACATAAAGGAAAAAAAACTATAAATAATATGATAAATTAAATTTACTCCTTTTGTTTTTATAAAAGTTTGATATTATGAATTAATGAAGTGACACAAACTAGGAAATAAAGAAATTAAGGTTAGGAAAGAAAATCGGATCTTAATTCTCCAACATGACATCTCTAGTTTTCTCACTATAGATTTTCTCTTCCATTTTCTTTTTTAAAGGGTTCGTTTTGGGTCAATTTTTGACCCAAAATCATCTATCATCATCTTTTTATCTCCATTTCAATCTAAATAAGTTTTTTTTTTTACAGACTTGGGCCTTTTTTCTTCGTGATTTCATCGTCTAAATGTGTTGTTGTATTGTTCGTCGTTTTGTGCATTGTTGTTTGATTTTACGTGTTGTTTTGGTATTCTTTTGGTTCCTATTTAAAGATCGATTATTCAATCAAAGATTTGGACGTCAACGTTGTAGATTTCGAAGCATGAATATTCCCGTCACTTTTAGTTTATCATATTTGTTATTTTCATATGTGTTAATGATAAACACCTTATTAAAGTATCAAATTACTACAATAAAATCGATTCAAAAATGAATAAAGAACAACATCATGAATTATGAAATAGTATTATTATTCAAGAATAACCAAACTTACAATATTAAAATATTATAAACAAATGATTAAAATCAAATTAACAAAGTCATTTCCATATATTCATGGAATAACACACAACACCATACATCTAAGAATTAAAAAAAATGAACCAAGTTAAACCAACCTTTTATTTGTGTTATTTTCATACATCTAATTTTTTTCAAATGTGTTAACGATAAACACATTATTAAAGCATCAAATTACTATAATAAAATTGATTTAAGAATGAAAAAAGAAAAAGACCATTTATAAATATATGGAAATGACTTTGTTAATTTGATTTTAAATTTAACATGCATTTATAATAAAATTGATGCATGTTAAATTTGTGTAAGTTTTATTATTTTGATTTGTTCTTTATTCATTTTTTAATCGAACAGTTATAGTGAAAAATACTAATTATTATAAGTTTGGTTATTATTGAATAACAATATTTTATTATTCTTGGTCTTTTTCTTTTTTCATTCTTAAATCAATTTTATTATAGTAATTTGATGCTGTAATAATGTGTTTATC
>Ga0315913_1005152_pt1 | contig 15879 bp, 10 predicted proteins | sample MpolsnodulesMG_FD_207736 | JGI IMG/M metagenome (GOLD analysis project Ga0315913, IMG submission 207736) | Medicago polymorpha root nodule microbial communities from Los Angeles, California, United States - small nodules | ecosystem: Host-associated > Plants > Roots > Nodule | place: USA... | reverse complement strand
TTAGTTCATGAATTCAATGTCCTTTGATTTCTTATATCTTGGTATGATTTTAAACCTGTTCCTGTCTTAGTAAAACACTTAAGAGCACAAGTTAAATACCAAAGAATTAATCAAAGTCCATTAATTTCTTAATTATCAAAGTTTGTTATCTTTAAAATTAATTAGGGATTTTGCCTCAACACTATTGCCGTTAACATATCCACAATTTTCTCAATAAATGGCTTCATTAATGTTGGTATATAATCAATAGGGCTCGAGACATCATTAGGAGTTGGAACTGAAATAGGATTTGAAACCCGAGTAGGCGTTGGAACCGGGGAACATGATGAATTGTCAATACGAGCATATTTTCTTATCAGAAATGATGAATTTGTTGGTGACGATTGCCTATCCGAAAATTGAGAATCTACACGCTCCCATGAAGATGGATTCGACTAGTCGATGCCTCATTTGGTTTATATTTTAATCTTTTCTTCCTCCTTTGGTTGGTACTTTTCTTGGAGGTGGAGACAACATTGTGGCTTTTTGAAATGCTAACTAATGCAAAACCTCTTTGATTTGTAGTTATATATATATTTGTAGGGATGGCAAAAAGGGACAATCCGCCCCGTCAATAACCCATCTAGAAAAAGGCGAAGCGGGGCGGGCCAACTAAAGAAATAGGGTTGAAAATCTCACTTAGCCCTGTTTTATGGAGGACCGGTGGGTTGACTCGTCAATGTTTTTTTTTTTTAAATTATTGATTAAAATCTTCACATAAACAATGTAAAAATATATAAATTTAAAGTCAATTTAAATAAATCTAAATATATAACTAATGACTCCACTAAAAATATAAAAATAATTATTCAAACATATAAATTACATCTTCTAAAATTCTGTAATAAATCAATAAGACATTGAAAATAAATTAACTAATTGTTAAAAATATAAGGTAAAATCATAAAACAAAAGTGATAAAATTAATCATATAGAGGTGGAAATTGGAAAATTGATTGTTACTTATAAATAAAAAGAAGTAAAAAAATAGAGTTTTTTCTTAACATATCAATCCAACGGGCCAGCCTGCCCCGCCCCACTTTTTATCGGGTTAGGCAAAGCGGAACTTGTGGCAGGTTTGAAATCTCAACCACCTCGCTAAAAATGGCGGTTCAAACGGGCCAACCCGACGAGTCCAACCCATTTTGCCATCCTATATATTTGTAGATTTAAAAAAAGGATAGCAATAGTATTATTTATTGAAAAATGTTGTGTGAGACGAAATGAAATACGACGACTGACGTTGCCATTTGCTTTTGTTGTAGTATGACTCAAAATTGGTGTTTTTGAAACTACCAAAATCGGTGCAGATTTGGAAAAATCGGGGCCCAATTTTGGGTGTTGTTTTGAGACTTCTGTCTTGTAAAAAATCGGTGCCCGAAGTGAGAAAATCAACGCCCGAATTTTGCTGATGCAGAAAAAACAGAAAAGTATTTTCAGCATGAGATTTGTTCCAATTTTATATAAACCTTATATAGAGATTTATCTTGGCAACAAACACTAGGGTTGAGATTGTTTTGATTCACCTTGGACAAACACTATTAGGATAGAGTCTCTTGGTCACGGAAAGAGATTTAAGACTTTGGGTAGAATTAGGTTCGAAGACTGATTTTTGTAACCCTTTGATATCTCTTTTGTAAAGTTATTCATCATTATAGTGGAATGGAGAGCTGCTCTCTCCCCTAGACTAAGTCAGTATTGGATCGAATTGGGTAAACAAATTTTGTGTGTTCTCTTTTTTATCTCGTTATTTTCTACTTTGATTTGTTTTTATTACTGCCACCCACATTGTTTTATTTGCTTGATTAATTTGCTCCACACATTAATATTTTATTGGTGTGATTTTTTAGTGAATTCACAACAGCTTTTGACCACTTTTTATGCCACCACATGCCTGAATTCTACAAGTTCTAGAAGCTTTAACCCGCCACTTATAACACATCAGCGTTCGTTGTTTTGACGAATAAAAGTCCTCGTATCAAGTAGCATCGGTGTTATTTATTTGCCATTCAAAATAATTTTATCCTCTCTATGACGTGTGAATCTTGAAATTCAATACCAAATTTATCACCTATTGGAACTTTATTTATTTATTCCATTTACCGTTGAAACTTTATTGAAAAACATGCATGAATTACTTAGGCAGTAATCCTCGTGCAGTACTTGTGTTATTTTATTTAGGTAGTAATCTTAAATTACATGGAATATTGTAAACAATCAAAATACAACTAGTCTGTAAAAATAAAATAAAAAACTACTAGAGTTTAATGAATTTATTTTTGGTAGTGGCTAGAGTTTAATAAATATCACAATTGAAAGACACTAGTCTATGACATGATTTTTGTTCGATAAATAGTCCATGACATGATGTTTACCTGAAAAATAAATCAATAAAGATTGTTAAATTTACACCGATTTATAAATTTTATGTTGTAAATAAAATCGAATAAACAGTATAATCAAGATTATAAGAACAATTTATTTATGTAAGCAATCATGTTAATCACCAAAGTTGGCGATAATCATCATGTGTTACAAGAAAAGTAAAAGGTTGAGAAAAGATATATCTTGACTTGCACTAATTTCATTTTATTTTTTATGACATCAGACAACTTAAATAGGTAATTAGTAAAGGTGTTCGCAAAATAATTTTCAATAAAAGATAAATATTTACTTAGATAAATCTTAATTGTGTATTATAAAGTGGCAAACAAATGTTATACTAAAACTTCTATTGCTTACTACATTGAAAGTTTAAAGTTAAAGAATGCACTTCAGGTCCATCTTGACATAAACCAGTGTTTGACATCATAAAGAAAATTGAAGTAAGCATGCCTCCATGACCTCTTGAATAAAAGAGAACCAAAAACTATCCAAAAGCCAATTGCAAATCCAACTCCCATACCCATATAGAAACATTCCATTAGCTCAGATTCTTCCTCATCATTTGTATCCTCACCAAGGGCTTCATTCTGTTTGCATTTCTCAATGAGTGGAGTTCCACAAAGTTCAGGATTGCCCATATAACAAAGTGGTGTAAAGCTTTGGAGTTGGGTTCCTAATGGGATTTGTCCCTTCAAATTGTTGAATGAGAGATTCAATGCCTCGAGAAATGACAAAGCAGACATGGTTTGAGGAATTTCTCCCGAGAGTGTGTTGTTTGAGAAATCCAAGGACTCTAACTGTTTCATGTTGCCAATTTCTTCTGGTATGGTTCCCATTAATTGATTTTGTGACAAGTTTAAGGATTTTAATGCAGTGAGCCTGAATAGTTCTAAAGGTATTCTACCCGACAGATGGTTGTTCGAAAGGTCAATAACATGCATATACTTGTTATAGTATAAGTCGTTGCCTTTTGATAATAATGGAATAGTGGTTATAAAAGTGATACCAAAAACATTATATGAAATATAAAATTGATCTAGTGTAACATTATTGAAAGTCATGGAGGTGATATTTGGTAGGCACTGAGGTATAGTTCCGGTTAATCTATTATTTGAGAGATCCAAAACAAAGAGAGAGGATAGTTGGCATATTTGTAAAGGAATATTACTACTAAATTCATTTGATCTCAATTGAAGAACTTTTATGTCCTTTCCAATCCAATTTGGTATATCTCCAGAAAATTTGTTTTTAATAAGATTAACAATCACAAGTTTTTTGCAATTTTTCAATGACATTGGTATCTCCCCATGCAACTTTGTATCATAAATACGCAACGACATAAGGTTGGATAAGGAACCCATTGAATGTGGAATCCTGCCTGTTAGATTATTACCCCCTAGATCAACATGAATAAGGGATTTCCAGTTTATCCAACATTCAGTGAGTTCTCCGGATAAAAGGTTGTCAGAGACATCCAAGAACATCAAATTGTTGTTCTCTATCATATTATAGCATAGCAGATGAGAAAGAAAACCAGTCAAATTGTTAGAACTTATTTTGAAAACACTCACATTTGAAGTTAATTGAGGAAGGCCACCACTCAAACCATTATCAACCAACCATACAACTTCAGAATTTAACAACACAGTTGACATGTCCCAAGGCATGTTATTGTGGTATAAAGAAAGAAAGAAACAATTAGATGCCAAACTCCAAAACTTTTCTTGTGATGCATTTCTAAACGAGGAGTAGTTAATAACAATATTGAGAGAATTTTGTGTGTACAACCATGGAACAAGTTTAATATCTGCATACTCCAAGACGAGGTATTGAAGTTTAAAAGGAGGTATCCAATAAGGATCAAAATCAAAGATGAAGAACGGTGAACCCAAAAACAAACGTTTTAAATTGAAGAGATTGGCAAAATTTCTATGGGTCACAACTCCAGAGAGTGAATTTTCTCCAAAACCCAATACCTCCAAATTCGAGAGGTTCCCCAAACTTTGAGGAAGGCTACCGGTCAAGTTATTTAAAGCAACATTAAAGACAGTTAAAGATGATAAATTCCCCAAAGTTATCGGAATAGATCCGATTAATAAATTCCCATAGAGACTTAGATATTGTAGATTTGCAAATTGTCCTATCCAGTCAGGAATTATTCCACTCATCTTGTTTTCTCTCAATATCAGTGAATGCAAGTTTGGAAGATTTAAAAACAAATAAGGTATTTGACCATGAAATTGATTTCCTTCAAGATTCAAATAAGAAAGACCACTTAGATTGAACAACCAAATAGGCAGTTCAGAGAAGAAATCGTTGTAAGAAAGATCAAGATATTGAAGTGAAGTGAAGTTGGCATATAGAAGAGATGGACTAGCACTTTCAAGTAGGCAACTACTCAAATGCAACTCAGAAAGCAAGGGAAACATATTCAATATCTGAAGCCAATCGGTTTGCTTGTGGAGATCAATAAAATTGAGATTGAGAAATTGTAAGGATGATGAGTGACGAAGAAGCCATCTTAAATCATCAATCACAAGATTCTCATTTTGAGACAAGTCAAGATGAACAACATTGGAAAAGTTTCCACTCCCATAAGAAGTGTAAACTATTGACAAGTTTTGACAATCCAACGGCAAGTGTATGGATTTGAAATCGTTGTTGCTTAAATTCAAGTAGTTCAAAAATTCAAGCTCAAATAAAGAAAGATGAAATTTACCTTCTAGACAATGTGTTTTGTTATTTTTGTTCCCAATAGTGTAGTCATCATCAGTGGAACAAGGGAGGCTGATATCTGTGACTCTGCCATTGATGTTACAATGAACTCCTCTCCATTCACAACAATCCTTTGTGTTGGACCATGTTGACAACATGCTAATGGATCAGTGAGTCCATGGTTAAAACAAAGGAGTATTTGTTTATCTTTTTGGTTACAAGAAGCATTTGCCTCACATAGTACAACTGGATTGCATATAATTATAAATGATAATAATAAAGAGAGCATATCATATTTGTAGGATAATTTCACCATGATATCACTAGAAATGAAGGTTTAAGATATTGCTATTGCGTTGAAGCTGGTTTACGAGTCTACCTTAGACGTGTGATATATAGGTATCACATGCATATGGCGTATAAATTGGTTCAAATACCTTGACTTTTCTTTGAAGAAATCCTTACACAATTATTTGAAAAATGATGATAATATATTTATTTTTTTATCAAATTTTAAAACTTAATATATTGCATATAAAAGGGGAATTTATTTTTGGCTTTACTAAATACTTCTCAATTTCTTTAAATGCATTTATCTTCACCTATTTTTCCATTCACAACTTTTGTCCTCCATAGCTATATTCAAATATATAGTCCCTTAATTTTTAAAATTTCAAAAATCTCTTCCCTTGCAAATTTTGACTTTTTTGTTGACCTGTTAAGTTGAATAATTGAATTGACAAGTTGCTGAATAATGTGACGATGCATTTTTTTTTTAAACATGAATATTTTTTAGGATTCAACATGTTTTCATTCTAAATTCATTTTAATTTTTTTTTTGTCAAGTAGTTTAGTGGCTAGAGCTCACACATTTTAAATGTGGAGAAATGTGGTGTCCGGAATTGGAACCTCTGCTCCTGTATATAATATGCAATATCACTACCAACCAAGCTAAATTCATGGGGATTATTTTAATTTTTTTAAATAATACTTCAATGGTATTGAAAAATAAAATAGTAAGATTTAATTTACACATGCAATGCCACAACATCTTATGAATTCCTAAATCATTTTATTCAACTGGACACGTTAGTAAAAAGAAGTTTCCAATTCAGATGTGGGAAAAATAAATTTCAAAATCGAGGATTTAGCAATTGTGAAACTAAAATCGTGAATCGATCACCAAAATTAGAGCAAACAAAAGTTCAGTAAAGCACTCTTAAAATATAATATATTCAAAATATGTCAAATGACGTGTTTTTTTTTATTAATTTGTTTATTGGTAAAGAAAGAGAAGAGGAAAAAAAATTAACAATATTAATATAAACCAAAATGAGTTAGCTCTAGTGTTGGTTTGGTCAGATTTTTGTGTGTTAAAATAAATAACGTACAACCAATAAAAACATCAAAATTGTTAAATCGGACGTCTTGAGCTAGTTTCAAACCCTAGCCCTTTCATTTGTGTGTGAGAGTGAGAGTATCAATGATTATTTGTCATTTGGTCTACCTACAAAAAAATATAAAGGCTTAATTACACCATGCGTCCTTTAAGTTTGAGTTTTGTAACAAATTTGTCCTTTAAGTTATTTTGATTACACATAAGCCTTTTAGGTTTGAGGTTTGTAACAAATTAGTCCTCTAAGTTATTTCGGTATCACATAAGTCCTTTAAGTTTGTAAATGTTTTCAATGTAGTCCTTCTATTAACCAAACTTTACAAAAATGATGATGTGGCAGAAGGGCTAAATTGAAAACGTTTACAAACTTAAAGGACTTATGTGAGACCAAAATAACTTAAATGAACAATCTGTTATAAATCTAAAACTTAAAGGACTTGTGTGTGACTAAAATCATTTAAAGACCAATTTATTACAAACATCAAACTTAAAGGACATCTAGTGTAATTTAGCCAAATATAAATAAATAACTCTTGACTGTGAGGGCAACTTGATTGATACTTTAATGGACATTGATATGTAGAGATTGGTATTCAAACTTTGGATTTTCCACTTCTTCACACTTATAATGTGTGAGTCTATCCATTAAACTATTTAAAAATGGAAAGAAAAAAAACTCTTAATCTAAAATATGTTCCTTCCATTGCTTTTGTGAAATCAAGCATGTCCCAAAGTGACAATGACACTCCAAATAAACAAGGGTTAGCATTTTCCAATAGTCAATATTCTATTGACTTTGGGGTGGGGGGAAGACGGTCAGATGTGGAGTTGGAGGAGGGGCTGTTTGTGTGGGAAGAGGAGTTGGTGGGGGAACTTATATTAGTACTTCGCAGGGTGGCTTTGCAGGTTGACAAAGAAGACATGTGGCTGTGGAATGCGGAAACGTCTCATGTTTATTCTGTCCGTAGTGCATATAAGCTGCTCACTATACAACCTCCGACTGTTAGTGTGGTGTCTGCTTCCTCTATTTGGAATAAAGACGTCCCACTTAAGGTTGTTTTGTTTGCTTGGCGTCTGTTTTGAGACAGGTTACCAACGAAGAATAATCTTATTCGTCGAGGGGTCATTACTAATGAGGTCCGTTTGTGCACTGCTGGATGTAGTTCTGAGGAGACTTCTGATCATTTATTTTTACATTGTAATATTTATGGCTCGATTTGGCACTATATTTACAGGTGGCTGAATTTATCGTCAGTTCTTCCCTTTATTGTAGGGGATCATTTTAATCAGTTTACTGCTCATGGTGGTCTTGCAAGGGCGCGCCAATCCATTTTACAGGTTCTCTGGTTTGCAACATCTTGGGAGATATGGAAAGAAAGAAACAATAGGATCTTCAATGATAAACAATGCTCAATTTTACAGGTGGTGAATAAAATTAAGTCGTTGTCCTTTTTGTGGTTGAAGGTGAAGTTTCCTTCTCTTCCCCTAAACTATCATGGATGGTGGCTTTCACCTTTCACTATTTTAGGCATTGGTTAATGATTTCTTGTCTGTATTGTTTTAGGTCGCTATTTTTAGTTTAGTGACCGTTGTAATTATTGTATAGACATTATTTTTACTGGCATGTCTTATGCTTGGAAGGACCTTTTGGGTGGTAATATAATTCATTTTAGCCTCTTCAAAAAAAATATTCCATTGACTTTTACTATATATTTTTTTATCAAATAGTTTAGTGGTTGGGGTTTACACATTTCAAATGTGAAGAAGTGACCAGATAAGAGTAGAGTCCATCTTTGCTCCATTTAGGTTTCCTTAATTTACCCTATTTCAAGTCATAGATGTGTGACATGTGAAAAAAATAAAACAAAGGGCTGAGATCAAAACCTTAGAAAAAACAAATTTGTTACTCTCTTGTATATGAAACAACACACCTGCCTCCTTTCTTCTTCTTCCCATCGTCACCCATCACTCTCCCTCTCATCGGCGCCACCTCCGTGACTCTCCAACTAATTCAAAATTAGCATCTTCTGATGAACCTAGAAGACGGATCGTTTTTCGACATTGAAAAACTTTATTTGTTGAGATTACTCAAAAACCCATCAATGTAATCGCTTCAATTTCAAAACCCAGTTGTTAAATTCATCAAATTTCGAAACTTTGTTATCAAAACTCGAAATTGATGAATGAATGTGAAGATTGAAAAAAAGGGGATTAAAAATTAGAATTTGAAATTTTTTTTTTTTTTTTGTTGAAGAAGCTAAACTAGCCAATCTAAATTGGCGAACTTAAGACCTCAAGGAGGAGCACACCCCCAGGTCCCAAGTCAATACCACCAAACCAACCCAATTCTAATGGATCTTTGTGTAAATAATGAACATTTAATGTTTGTTGTAATCACGTGCTGAGTTCTGAGTTTGAATCGAAGTAGCAATTCATTGAAGCTTGTTGTTAACGACAAAGAAATCTCACAAATGCAGTACCCAAAAAAACGTGTTTTCGTTTTTGACGGAGGAGGCAGGTGTGTTGTTGTTTCAGATACAAGAGAGTAACAAGTTTGTTTTTTCTAAGATTAATTTAATCTCAGCCCATGTCACACGTCTATGACTTAAAATTGGGTAAATTGAGGAAACCTAAATGGAGCAAAGATGAACTCGAGTAGAGTAACCCCTGCAAATTATTGTCATAACATCTATCAATTAAGTTATGTTATGCTCACAAGACGTCTTTATTATGAGTTAAGATCATCCCATTAGTACCATTTCCATTTCTTGATATCAACCAATGAAGAAACAGCGTTAGGGGTCGGGGGGAGTAATGGAAAGATGCCGGTCAACAAAAAAATGACTTAATGGAATGAGTAATAGGCATTGTTGGTTAAAGTCAATATAAACAATAAATTCTAGTATAGCGTGGAAAAGCCGTTAAGATTTGTGATGGGTCACTACTTAGTTCTAGTCAAGATTGGCCCTGCAGATTCTTATCAAAATTATGGGAGCAATTAATACATACCGGTGAGAGATACATGGGGTAGTTGTGTTCTTTTTTGGTTAAATGTGGTGTTTGTTTTCTTGAAATGTTTTTATTTTTGAAAGGGAAATGCTCAATCTCGCGAAAGGGATTATCGCGAAAGGATCACGAACCACATGCTAAGGCAATTTGTCTGTTTTATTTCTATTTTCCAATGACACATGATGTATTGTGGTTCCTCTCTCTTGCTATATCCTATATCTCTGTTTTCTTCTGCTCAATCTCGCGAAAGGGATTATCGCGAAAGGATCACGAACCACATGCTAAGGCAATTTGTCTGTTTTATTTCTATTTTCCAATGACACATGATGTATTGTGGTTCCTCTCTCTTGCTATATCCTATATCTCTGTTTTCTTCTGCCACACAAGCCCACAACCGCTTCTCACCGCTTCACCCTTTATTGCCACAAGTATGTCGTACTGATGGAAGAAACTTGGTGTGTATGAGAAGTGAAAAGTATATTTCAACATTTAAAAGGTTCATCAATCAAGGGCCTCAAATCCAATACTAGTAGTGGTTAACTATTATTAAAAATACTTTTGGAAATAAGTAAAAAACGTGATGTCGTGAAGAATTCGCGTGAAATGCAGTCGCTATATATATCACTGCTCTTTTTGAAATGTTAATGGCTATAGCGTGTAAGCATGTGCGCTACTTGGAGTAGTAAAAAAAATTATTGCAATATTTTTGGAAAACACTTATAAATTTTAATTTCTCTGGGCTAAAACTTTTTATATGTTTTGAGTGATGTCATTAGTTTTTGTAAAGCACCCTTTTAGTTTATACAGCATGCTTCGCACAAGTGTGTTGTTAGAAAAGTTGAGAAGTTTTGAGCTAAGTTTTGTGTTGAATTTGTCCAAAATCCATTTTTAGTGATTTGATTCGATTCACATATTGCATTGCATATGTTGAATCCAACCATTCATGCTCTTTTGCGTTTGACTTATGAAAATTTGCTCAAAATCTATATTTTAGTGATTTGATTCGATTCATGTATATGAAGGTGAAAAAAACATAAGAAGAGAGAATTGAATTGTGTTGATTTTTTTCTAGTTTCTTATTCTGAGTGTATAGAAAAACACAAGAAGGAGGCGCCAATTGTTGTGAATTCAGACTCAAATCTCACACTAATAAACTTAGATGTGTGGAGCAAAAGGGAACTAGTAACCAATATCAAACTAACCTCAAGCAACAACAACAATAACAAACCTATATATAATATAGGAATCAAGTGTAAAGCACAAAACCACAAGCAAAATATAAAGAAAGAAGAGAAACAAACATATAAAAAAATGTTTACCTAGTTTTGTGAAACAAGACCTACCTAGGGGGAGAGATGTCTCTCTATTTCACTATCAATGAGTTTTTTTACAAAAAGATACAAATGAGTTACAAGAAATTACCTTCAAGAAATTCACAAAGAACATAACTTAATTTCTACCCACTTCCCAATCTCTTCAAAGGAACAAGACACTCAATGATTTTCACTCACCCAAGGTTTTTACAAATGTTTCTCAACCCAAGAGAGTCTCTCAAGATAACTTCACCAAAGACACTCAACCATAAAGTTACCTCCTTTGATTTTCCAAGTTTCTCTCTCTTAAAGTTCTACTAAAAAAATGAACAATGAATGCATATACAATGCCCAAAACCTGTCAAAATTGTGTCAAGGTTGTTCAGAATCGTGTCACGACAAAACTCATACATAGTACAACATTCCTACCTTATCCTAAAATCATTTCACAATTTTACATATCGTGCTAAGATTTTATCTCTAAAGTTACTATCCGTTTCTGCCTCAAAATGGTGTCACGATTTAATAATCTTGTCACGATTCTTACCTTCACTAGAAATTCAATTTTGAGTCAAAACAATAGGTTTAAAAAATGAATTAGTGTTGTTTGTCCAAGACATGGTATGTGGAGAGAAGGTTTTAATACATGGAAATAAAATATGTAAGAATCAATTCAATTAGATAAACTAATTTTTTTTGTTATAAGCATATTTTGGGAATGGATAATAGCAACACTCTTAAACAAATCAACTGTACCTTCTAGTCTCCCAATTGTTGACTCATTGTTAGTGACAGAACATAACAACATACACTTTATATTTGGAACAAATATTGTACACTAATGAGATAAAAGTCAAAAGAATATTTACATTGATTAGACATAATTAGTTTTCCCATTATGCAATTGTAATTCCTGTATATATTACATGTTCATGATCAATAAAATCATCGAAATATTCTCCTATATGGTATCAGAGCAAGCTTCAAGAGCGTGGAACAAACAGTTTGTAGATTATGTATATTCTATTGGATTCTCTCAAAGCAAGTCAGACAACTCTCTTTTCATCTACCAGATAGATACACACATGGCCTATCTTCTTCTTTATGTGGACGACATCATTCTCAGTACATCTTCTGAAGATCTTCGCAAGTCTATAATTTCACGACTCAGCTCTGAATTTGCTATGAAAGACTTGGGACCACTAAGTTATTTTTTGGGTATTGCAGTTACTCGACATGATGGTGGTTTGTTCCTATCTCAGAAAAAGTATGCAGATGAAATTCTTAAGCGAGCAGGCATGTCCCACTCCGGTAGACACTAAACCGAAGCTTAGTGCCAAGACTAGCACTCCCTATGAAGACCCATCATTATACCGTAGCCTTGCCGGTGCTCTCCAATACCTCACTTTCATGAGACCCGATATCACATATGCGGTACAACAGATATGTCTTTTTATGCATGACCCCATGGACGATCACATGCACTCTCTTCGACGCATTTTGCGTTACATTCAGGGAACTAGTCACTATGGTTATATCTCTATCCATCATCCACTACATCGTTGATCTCCTACACAGATGCTGATTGGGGAGGATGTCCCGACACTAGACGCTCTACCTCCGGTTATTGTGTTTTTCTTGGAGACAACTTACTATCATGGTCGTCCAAACGTCAACCCACATTGTCTCGATCCAGAGCTGAAGCTGAATATCGTGGAGTTGCCAATGTCGTCTCTGAGTCATGCTGGTTACGTAACCTACTTCTCGAACTACATTGTCCGACACACAAAACTACTATGGTGTACTGTGATAACGTTGGTGCCATATATCTTTCTGGTAATCCTGTTCAACATCAACGTACAAAACACATCGAGATGGACATTCACTTTGTACGTGAAAAAGTAGCTCGTGGACAGATACGTGTCTTGTATGTTCCCTCGCGCTATCAAGTTGCGGATATATTCACCAAGGGTCTTCCACTAATACTCTTTCAAGATTTCCGAGACAGTTTAAGCGTACGCCAACCTCCCGCTTCAACTGCGGGGGTGTGACAGAACATAACAACATACACTCTATATTTGGAACAAATATTGTACACTAATGAAATAAAAGTCAAAAGAATATTTACATTGATTAGGCAAATGAGATAAAAGTCAAAAGAATATTTACATTGATTGGGAATAATTAGGCATAATTAGTTTTCCCATTATGCAATTGTAATTCCTGTATATATTACATGTTCATGATCAATAAAATCATCGAAATATTCTCCTATAGTTAGTACTTAGTACAACACTTGAGGTTGAAATTGTTGACCTTCATGTACCAGAAAAAATAAACGTGTTGTTACATTCCTAAAAAGTTCATCTAATTTTTTGGTTAAATTCCGAATCAGATGAAGTAGCTATACACGTGATTTAGTACAGTCTAGGTGTAATCATTAATTTTGAAAACCTTGTGGATATATTTCTAGAGCTCCAGCAATAAATATTTTTACATCTATACATTTTACCATAAGTTAAATTTTTCCATTAGTAAATATTAAGGTTCTGATATATATATCCTCTCACCACTATTCCCCTCCTCACTACCAGTTCCCTTCCCCTCCTCTCTTCTGCAATTTTCTTCTCTCTTTGTTTCTACACCTCAGTCTCATTCTCTTTATGTGTTTTAATGGCTAAACCTAATACTAATGTCCACCCTTATTCTTCCTACTGCAGCCGCGGTGAGAGACTCCACCGTGCAACCACAAGGGTAGCCATTCTTTCTATCTCCTTTTATTCATGTTTCTTTCTTCTCTGTGTTTCATGTCTTCTATATTCTTCTTGTTTCGATTCTCTTTGCTTTAGTTTCCAAACTATCATTTTATAAAGAAAGAGGCATGCAGTGCCTTTCGTTTTCCTTACTGTTACCATTTTTTGTATATACTCTTCAATAACTCTTGTTATTTATTTAGTCTCATTTCATAATAGGGTTTAGGGTTTAACACGTTTTCTCAAACTAAAATGGAAATGGATTGTGAGAAAATGATAATAAAGAGATGTTATGTCATGGTGATGCATTCAAACAAATAAGAAGATTTATATCTTCTAATTTTATTCTCATTTCTAAAATTTATTGAGTTTCGAAATTGATCTAGACCTTCAAATGGAACACAATGCTATATGTTTTGGGAGTCATTGGTGACTTGAAAACGGGCTCTAGACTTTGCGTTTAATGTGGAAGCTGTATTGGTAATTACAGCTTTTGATTGAGGACACAACAATTGCTAGAAAATAGATTAAGTCTCAAGATTGTTTGCATATCTCATCAAGTTTTTCAGTGATATAAAGTGAAGTTTTTCAGCTTTGTTGATCTCTTACTCAGGATATCATCATTCTAAATGAAAAATGTATGTGGCCTAACTTTTAATTAACACTTTTTGCTTCACAGAAAGGAAAATAAAATAGTTATTATTGGCTGCAATGTGAGTCAAGTCTTATAAGTAATAAAATTTATTTCATGCTGAACTGTTAAATATTCTTAAATTGGTTGTAATCTTTACATCACTTCATTTTATATACCACCTCAATTTTTGTTCAGCTCTTCCACTTTGTCCAGTACTCTTGTTTATATACCTCATTTTAAATTTTTTGATAAATTTATTTCTTTGCAACAGAAAAGTCAAGATGAGGAGTCGAACAATTGATTCATTTTACAAGAGGAAGGCCATTGATATTGAAAGAGATGAAGAAGTTATAATTTCTTCATCCGAACCTGAACAAGTTTGTGAGAATCCAAGAATTGGAGAAAATGAATCTCGTCCTTCAGAGCGTAAATTTTGTAGTTTAAATTTTGAATGATCGATTTTTAGTTTATTACAACTTAAATATTGTGTGCAATGTGATTTATATATTTTAGTTTATTTTGATGGCGGTCATCCCAAACATTTTTGGCTGGCTCTGCCACTGCTTAAACCCTCCTTTTTTTTGGGACTTTACAGCCTATATGAGCTAGCCACATTTTGATAGCTCTATGCAACACTATTTGATATTTAACCATAAGAAGAGTAATGCTAACAACCATCTTCTTTTTTTTTTACAAAAATGCTAACAACCATCTGTTTTCAACATTAACACACACTTTTTATTAGTTAAAACTCATTAATGCTAAAACTTTAAATTAGTTATATATAATTTCAACCCACTTAGGCTGGTTTGGTGGTGTTGGGTTCGAATCTTGGAGGGTACTTTTCTCAAGTTCGATTCTCCCCGATGCCAATTTCATTGGGCTAGATTGACTTCTTAAAAAAAAATATATATAATTTCTTATCACTCATATTGCAAAATAGTTTTGCATGTCTATTCAATTACATATCAGTATTTACATATTTGTATAGGCCATAAAAAAATTACATATTTGTATAGGTATTTTAGAGAATTATATTATGATTATTTAAATAAATAAAATTTGAGCTTTTATTTGTTGTAGATGAGTCAAATATAGTTTAACGTTGCGACAATGAATGCAGGTTGATTCACGTTGATCTTTTTGATCACACATGGGTTGGTACCGAGCCCTTGTATCAAGCAATGTCTTTGCAAAGTTGGAGATAGAATTATCTTTAACATTAATGACAAAAGTGGCTTGTTGCTTTGGCTTTTAAGTCTCATGCTTTAGTTCCTTGGCCCTTAAGATGGTACAATTGTGTCTTCTTCTATAGGAATATTCATTTCAGAGTATCTCACATCTACAGACTATAGGGAAGGAAGTTTTTTGTGCAAATGGTTTAGCAAGTATAGGTCTTACTCTACCGGTTAATACTTTTGAATGGTGGCATAGTATTCCAGAGCCCATTAGAAGGGAGTATACTAGGAATAGGATGAGAATACCTAACTTTAGGTTTGTATATTTCTGAAAAGGTTTTGGCTTAATCCCCTTTTCCATCTTGTACTTTCTTTTCTTTTTTGGTTGATATATATTGAATGATGCATAATGCGTCATTCTAGTTTATAAAGAAAAAATGACAACAATGAGTTCAAA
>Ga0315913_1005151_pt1 | contig 15883 bp, 8 predicted proteins | sample MpolsnodulesMG_FD_207736 | JGI IMG/M metagenome (GOLD analysis project Ga0315913, IMG submission 207736) | Medicago polymorpha root nodule microbial communities from Los Angeles, California, United States - small nodules | ecosystem: Host-associated > Plants > Roots > Nodule | place: USA... | reverse complement strand
AAAAAATAAATTTAAATAGATACTAAAGATAGAAAATATGCATTAGTACGTGTGATAAAGTAAATTGTGTCACTTGATATATGACGAAGTAGTTTTTAACAACGAGTCAATGGTAAAACAAGAGCAACTACCATATATTTAACACGTTTAATACTATGACATCTTCACACTCAACTTTTTTGGCTTTTATAATCCACATTTGCTATGTTTCTTACTAGACGTTCCAATGTGGGACTTAAAGCAATGCAGTGATACAAAATAATTATATTCATTCGTACATTATGCTATGTGAGAATCTAAACCCTTTTTCATTTATTTTGAACTTCAACTTACGGGTAAAATCAATATGGTCAAGTAATGAGGACTTAACCACTAGGATTTGTGTCATTTTCATTTCATTTTCCCTTACAGAATGAAGTTTTAAAATGGAAGATTGTTGAACCCACTTACTAGTTTCCAGAAGAAACTTATGTTCACTTTTCACCTTTTTCTTCCATTTACGTTCTTTCTTTGATTTCCTCTTGAATTTGTTTTCCTAAGTGCAATATACATATTTAAACTTGGATCTTTGACAACATTTCTTTCATGAGGTATAACATTGCAAGGAAAGATGAATTAACAAAAGTTCAAGGTTGATTAAAAAAAAACAAAAGTTCAAGGTGTTTGAGTAATACACTCCTAGTTAGTTATGTTAGATATTAGTATTCTTCAAGTTAGCTTTAATGGTCAATTTGAAATTCAAATGTAAATCTGAGTCATAAATATGTGCAAACTATAGCTTTTCTCTCATCATTTGTATCTATCTATTTATACATTCGATTTAGAAAAGGAAAAGGCTACATCTCCCGACAAAAAACATCTCGATAGTATCCCGAATTACGTGTAACCTTCAAATTGTCTATTTTAATTTTGTTTTCTTTGACACATTTGTGTTATTATCCCGTTTCTCTCTCTGATTTGTTTTCTTCTTCCTCATACCACAACTGCTTCACCTTCCCTGGTTCCATGTGTGTATCACTCGTCCAAAACAAATCATGGTTGTTAATTCTCTAACTCACCACCTCAGTCTCTTCGACTTGCTTCCTTTGCAGTCATCATTTGTCGACGTTCGTCGTCGCCGTTCCTTTGTCCTTGTTCGTTGTTCGTCACCGCCGTTTCATCACAAAACCTCTCATCATCACTTTGATGTAGAGTGAGTTCTATCACAGAACCTCTGATCCACCATCGTCATAGACACTTGGTTGCATCGGTTGCACTATATGTATCTTAATTTGACCCAGTTGGCCATTGACTATAAATCTATAATATCCACAGCCAAATCCTTTGAGGTGTATTTGTTACCTTCATTTTAGATTTAATGGCAGGACATGGAGAAAAGCTGAGTGCATGGATATATTGATTGGTTTTTGTTTAGGCAGCAGGCAAAGCAAGTTAGAAGTTAGAACCCGTTTGTGAAAAAGTCGTGAAATTTACTATCGCGACATATAGCAATGCTCTTTAGAAAATTTAATGAATTAAATTATTTTCATTCATAACCTTGTTTTCATATCATTTTCATTCACATTAAACATAAATTTCAAAATTCTCATATTTGTAAAACAGATATCTATTTCATACAATACATGTTCATGGACACATTTGTTTGTATTTTATTCAAGCAGGTTTTGAAGGCTGTCATGTGTTAGATGTGTATTCCCTATCTTAAATTGGGTTGCTCTATATGTGTAATTTTTTCTGATATTCCATTACTCAATTTTTGATATCTTTTTCTTAAGCATTATTGATGTCTTTTTCTTATTTTTTTTTCTTTAGTCAATTCTTTTTCTATTGAAATCGTTTTACTTCTTGTACCTCATGTTTGCTCGTGCAACCTACTATTATACCTTATAACTAGTTAATTTTTCTATCAATTCATTTTAAATTAAGCATTCTTCATACCTTTATCATTATATTATGAAAAACTTATACCTTTATTATTAGTCATTGTTAATTAAACAAGTTAATACCATTTTAATTTGATATTTTTACTTTCATTTGGTATATTTACTAAAACCAATTTTTGTAATTTTATGTGACATGACATATTGAACCTACATTAATAAGATATTAGTATATTGCATTGACAATCCATACAATCTAAAGAGTAAAATAACAAAACGCTTTAGTAGGCCGTGAGCAAAAAAACTCTTTATTCGTTATCTTGGAATACTTGCCATATTGACATGATTAGACTATTGGCTATTGCTATGTAATAGCAAAATTTTCATATGGGGTCACAGAACATGTACCCAATATGATTAGTTATTCTAATTATTTTGTAGAAGGAGGTGTTTCTCCATGTAGAAAGGAGGTGAAAAACGCAAGTGAATTGCTTGGTTTGAAACAAGGTACTGCGTGACCTGCTCCTCTAAATGTTGCAAATGTAAGACCTTGATATTCTTCATACCACCCGCTAACCTGTTTTTCAAGGAGGAACATATCATTAAAAAGTTAACAAAAAGATAGTAAAAGGCTTGTAAGTTGTGATACATGTAAGTGAGTTTAACTTCTAAGAAGGTTTTCTCTTTGAGCCCCCATACATAAATAGCACATGAAGACCCCTTTCTATAGTTGGGCTATCTTCCATTTTAATATTGATATGGAGGCAAACTATTAGCACCCCCATTTTTTTCTAACCTATATTTTTTGAATGATTATTTTCCGACTGAAAAATTGTCCTGAAGTATGTTTTTTTATAGACTTAATTGTAATTTTAATCTATCTATTTTATCTCATTCATGATTTTGGTCCTCATATTTCTAAATCCATTTTTAGTCCTCATATTTCTAAATCCATAATTTTAGCCCCCGATTTTTCAAATGATCGTCAAATCCCCCTACCTATATACATTTTAAGGCTGGATTTTAATGATGTGGTAACACTATCTAGATGGTTTATTACTTTATACAACTAATTTCCTTTTCTTTAAAATATAAAAGAATTTATAACACTTGTGAAATTGTAAAAAAAAAATATATATTCCCCAAATATAAAGATGGAAAATTTTCAAATAATTAGAAAATTGAGGGACCAAAATTATAAACATTTAAGCTTTTCTATATACTAAAATAAGTCCAAAATATTTGTCTGTATTGGCAAAAATGAGGTTTTAATGTATCCAAGAAAAGATGTTTTAATATAGTTGCTCCTTGATATGTCAAAAAATATAGGTTGCCCCTTGATGTCGGGATACATATTCTAGTCCATTCAATAAATCCACTAACCCAACACCTAATTCATTCTTGAGTTAAACATGTGTTTAAATTTACTATAATAATTATTATTACTAGCTCATGTGCTATGAATCATAAGTTGATTAAAACTGTATTTTTTTAAAAAGAATAAACCAATTTTCCTGAAGAATCTTTACCTCATTTTCATGGTACCAAGGGCTCCATGGTTTAGTGACAGGCAAAGCTAGAGTACTTAAGCTGTACCTAGTTGATAGAACTGGTACTCTACCATCTGTGTCTCCACTGAACCATCAACAATCAACAATTAATACAAAGCAAAATAAGTGTTTATAAACTTCTTCAGCACATGTCTATGTATTTGAGTTTTGATATTCTTGTATATTTACCTGTAAACCCAAATCCTAAGTCCTGCTGATATAAGTTTCTTGTAAATTGGGATAACAGTTGGTTTTGAATCTGCCCAGTCTGTGAATATCTTGTTGCTACATTTCATAGTTAAAAGATTATTTAGCAAAAGACTATCAATGAAATTATCCTTAAAGTGAAACAGGATACAATGATATTATCTCTGAGTATATGATAAATGTCAAAAAATAGTCAAATATACACTTTTGGACAAAGTTTAAATAGCAAAAGAAATTTTGAAAATAAAAAGTATTAGATACGTCAAATTCAGAACCAATTTTATTTTTCTATCTCTAATTTCTATGCTATTTCAACTTCTTTTTTTTTTAATAGGGATACTAATGTAGGAGAGAATATTACTTGCAAATACTCCAATTCTTTAGATTGTGACCATCACTAGCATGAAGGGCCTTCTGAACATCTGGTCTGTTATAAAAAGCTTTAGCATAGTCATCCAAGCATGGGTCATAACCACCCATCATTCTAGGCATCTAATAACCACATTAATAGTCAGGTGTCAAAACAGTTATATTATATACTAGGTGAATTCAAGTGGTCCACCGTGGACCGATATTTAAAATTATCAAAAATTCTAATGACGATCGACGATATTATTTAAAAATAAAAATTCGTGACTCTTCTAATATTTATGGTTAAGAATATGACTCAATTGATGTCGGTTTAATACGAACTACATTTTTTTTTTTACCAAAAATACGAGCTACATAATTATTCTTGATTGTTTAATCAAATTAGTATCAATGAAGTCACTATTTCAATAGTAAAAATGAGGATGATTGTTAACGTCTACTACTAGGAGACAAGATATATCACCGTTAAAATTTTAAATATTTTTTAAATACTAATTCACATAATACCACTTAAAAAACGGTCCATATTAGAATTTCTCTTATAAATAAATAGTATATTATAGTAAATGAGGACTTAATTAATATACACCATAGGTGTAAAGAGTTTTCACAGTGTCACTCAATCAAAACAGTTAGGCCATTGGAAATATTTGACCATTATTATAACCATAAATCATGCACATGTTTAGTTGTGATGCGCTGACAGGTGCATCAAAATTAAATTCAATAAGTGATTACTTGTATAAAAATATGCATAACAACAAGCTTTGCATGAATTGGCAACTTTTTCAATATAAAACTAACCATTTTGGATGAACGTTTGGTGGAAGTTTGCATTGATTGACCATTTGAACGTGCTGTAGAGGCAAAGCAGACAGAGGTATAGAGACTATAGATATCAATTTCATTATACTGTTTGAGTACTTCATCAACAGCATGATCACAATCTTCATTTTTCCATGGATCACTACTGTTAAAGTCACAACTTGTCTTGATTGTTTTGTGAGTTTCATCTGATATCACAGCATGACTCCAGGCATAATCAACTAGTCCCATCCAATCCTCAGCATCAGATGTTTCAGGGTTACCTAGCTGCAAAATAATAAAATTTTAAAATTAAAAAAAAAAAAGGATAATTATAAAATATTTTGTCCTTCATATTCATTTTAATCCTTAAAACTACCACATTGAAAACATTAAATAATAGCGATCACAAGTACAAAATTTGCTTTACAAAATATATTCTCTAGATTGTGGTAGTGGAACCATGATGTGGATAAGAGGTCAATTTTCAAAACCTACTAAATGCTGACTACATAGGAGTTATTCTTAGTAACAAAAGATTCTTTATGCCATGAATTTTATTTAGCACATGGTTGTTTAATTTATATTATGTGGGCCATACCAAAATACCCTTGAGATCAATGTAAAGAGATGGGTCCTTGTTCCTATCATGGATAAGTTCAGCAAGTTCTGGTACATACTTTCCTGAAAATATACAACATTCATAAATATCACCATTGATCAAGAAGATTTGACTAAAAAATGTCCTGTGCTAAAATATCAATTTCAATTTCAATACCTGCATAGCTTTCCCCTGCTATGTAAAATGTCTTAGTTCTATATGATGGGAACTTGAGGAACCAATTGTGTAGAAAATTGTAAGCATCATTAGCTGATACAAAAAATAATATAATTTGTCAGAGATTTGCTTTGCATAAACTTCAAACAATAGTAAATGCAACAAAATTAAAGGCTTGTTATTTTATGAAACATATGTATAAATTAAGTAGTGACCTGTGAAGTCATCACCCAATTGTTGATAATCACTGGTTGTATTTGAATAGGAAAAGCCAACTCCGACAGGAGATTCTAGGAATAACATGTTGGCTTCTGCAACATCACACACAGATATGAGAGATATCAATAATTCTTTGCATCAATTAATAATAATAATCCTTTTTGTGGGGACAAATATTGGAGCACTAGTTGTGGATCACTAAATGAGAATTTTTTATACTATAAATTGGCATAAAAAGAAGTGAAGTTGTGGTCATCAATTATATATACCATATACCTTTGTTCCATGAGAAGTTATTAAATTTAAGGCCTTGTCCATCATTATTATTATCCACTAAAAATGGACCAATCTCTTGTGTTGCTCCATATCCCACAGAGGAGCACCCAGGACCTGCAACAACAAATCATCTTGTCACCTTAGCAGAGAACATATATCATGTGTACCAACAGCTAATGAAATCAGCAGTGTTTTAAACTCTCTTAGATTAGTTGCCACCTTAAACAAAAGAGATTATGATAAGTTATAAAGTAATGCACTTCTATTTTATCTCTCTTCTGTTTTTTTCTTAACACCATAGTCCCACCTTCATGTGTGTTTCTGTTGTTTAGTTATTATCATACAAGGGCTAGCTCCTTAGTACCACCTCAGAACAAGAGCAACACAGTCACAGTCACTGTCTTACAATTTGTTTGATAAAAATTCCATGCACTCAATTTTGGTTTTGTTAATTGTCTAAAAATCCAAATATTGTCTTAGAAATTGGATTTTACTAACTTAACTTACAAATCACTTGTACGGTAAAGATTGTCACATTTATAAACACGTTTTTATACTTATCTCAAGTATGACCCGCATGGCCCGCAATAGCCGTGACATGATAAAAGATGACTAAATAGATCTTGGATAGACTATGATATTATCTAAAAATTTGAGTTGGATTTTGCAAAACCAACATATAAAGTGAGGACCGTCTCGGTTATCAATACACTTTCAGGGTTATTTCATTCAATGTGGGACATGTTGTTAACTTGTTATATGACAGAAAAAAAGTATAAGTAATTAGAATATGGTTTTACCTCCATTAAGCCACAAAACCAATGGTTTCTCTTCTGGCCTAGTCATAGCCTCATAGAACCAATAAAAGAGTGCTCTTCCATTGGTTTCATTGACAGTGACATAACCAGCATAGTGCTGGAAATCTACTTGAGGCTGACCAGGCAAGTGAGTCACAAGATCACTACCATTATCACTGGAACTTCTCAATTTTCTTCCATCACCACCCCAATAGTGCCTATGTGATCTAGATGAAAAAGAAGGCTTAAAACATAGTACAAAAAGTAAAAGAACCAAAGTGTACAAATTCCTTATCTTAAATATTAGATTATCCATATTGTGGAAGCTCACTATAAGAGAATGAGAAATCTTCCACTTTTGATTGGAAATAGGTTGAGAGACAAAGAGAACTACATGGCTATTTATACTAACTTGAGAGAGTACTTGGTTCCACTATGCCTCATAATGGGTAGAAATTTTAGGAAAAAGTAGATAGGATGAGAGAAGAGCACCCTACCTGGCAACAACTTTAATTATATCTCTCTAGCTTCCTTTTTGAATTTGGTTGGCTGAAGATGCTGTATGACGTTTTGTCATGGATTTTAGGTCTAGCTTCTAGACCATATTCATGCATGTTTACATGAGTGATCCGTGGAAATATAACTGTGAATGTGAATGTGAATGTGAATGTGAATGATATATCATGTATGGGTGGTTGAACATTTTTTTTTGTTATATCATGTTGTTATTGACCACATCAATAAGCATATATTTAATTTAAGAGGATTTTAATTTGTATTATGATGGGATTTATTGAATGCATGTGTAAAAAAATTACGCGGTAATTGGATACAAATTAATATCTTTTTAAAAACTCTTGTTTGCCCTTTTTTTAAGAAGCTCTTGTTTACCCTTTAATTATATCATTATATTCCTCTTCATACAAGCAAGGAAATTTATAAAAAAAAAAAAATCAAACTTCAAATTTATTTATTTGTTAAGGTTTACGAGTGTTCTTCAACATGGACTCAGATATTAATCTTGATATTTACTTGAAGAGATTTTCTTGGAGAAGGATGAGAAATTAATATTGTTATTTTTTTTTGGAAAAAAAATTAATATTGTTATTTAACTGCCATGATATTTGAATTATATCTTCTTTCAAAAAAAAAAAAATGAATTATATCTCTTAAGGTTACAAATCAAACTCTTATATCCTAACATACATGCTACTATATGTGTTTATTCAATTTTTTATTTTTTTATTAAATAATCTATTAACGAGAATTTCATCTTTTAAAATAAACGAGAGAATCTTGAGTTCGAACTCAGACCCCACATATTATAATGTCTCTACCAACTGAGTTATGTTCACGGTAAGTGTGTCTAATTATATATATTACCCAAAAAAAAATGATATGATTGAATGTTCCTATCTATCCAAATAGATTCGATAGATGGATATATCATGCATTGGAGTTAATAAGTTTTTCACTTTTTCTTTGGTGCAAATATATATATCATGACTAAAAATGCATGCACCAATAGTTTGAAGAAAAGAAAATTAAGCACATAATATATGGATACTTTTCTTATATATGACATATGTATGTGTAGCTTTTATTTTTAATGGAAACCTATATATCATATGATATGAATAAGGACTAAGGAGCTGCTTAATATAGTTAGAAGAACAAGAGTGATAAGATAAGATATAATCAATCGTATCACATTACTCTATCTTATTTTATCTCTTTGGTGTAAATCTTATCTTAAATTGAGGATTGATGTAGAATTTAGAAATAAACTGGATATGATGACAAAAAAAATCTCTCATTTTTCTGAAATCATAATTTAAAATCTAATAAAAATGTCAAAATACTTTTTTTAGTAGAAATGTCAAAATACTTAAATTAAAATATTGGTATTATAAACTAAAAATTAAATTAAGAAATAAACCTTAAGTATATTAAATTATGAAAAATATTAAAATTAATACTATCATTTATAAACAAAAATAGTAAAAATAAAATTAAATGTAACTTTATATACTAAATATAATTTTTTTCATTTTAATTTTTTTAAATTACAAAAATATATATATAATAAAATATTAAACTATTTGGAACAAAAAATAAAAGTTAAAATATAAAATAATTTATATGAATAAATTAATAAATTTTATAATAAATTTGTCACATATCATTGGTAAAATTATCATTTATCTAATTTAAGGCATGCAGGGCTCTAAACACCTCTCTCAACTAGGATTTGAATTTTTGTTTGGTATATTTTAAAAGTTGAACTAATTCCGCTACACTCGACTCTAGTTGTTATCTCATCGTATCTTTATTCAACTCATCTATTTATCCATCAAAGAATAAAGGAAAAAAGAATTTAGGAGAAAATTTCAAAATCATACATCACTATTAGATTATTATTATTATATTATATTATTAAAATTTGGATGATTGCACGATCCATCTTTGCTTCTGCGTTTTTCTGCATCGATCCTACTTTTCATATTCTGCAATCAACCCATCAAATGGTTTCCAAAATTTGTTAATATATATATTTATAATTGGAAAATGATTCCGTTTATGATGTAAGAATAGCGTATAATAATGGACACACCTGTTCGATACTTGATGTGAGAGAAGGAGAATCAATTGGCTGTAACTTTGACCTTAAAGTAATAGCTAGACCTTGTATAAGAATCACATTTTTTTATAAAATTTGTATAAGCATCACTTATGATAATTATTGGACAAATTACATGATATAAGTTTTAAAATTTGATAAAGAAATAAGTTTTTAAATAAGTCAATAAATACTCGGAGTTCCACAGCTAAATTGCCAATCTAAGTGAAGTTTTTTTTTTCTGTTCTTTTATTTGATCAGTTTTGAGGACAGCGATTGATCCATGTAATCCATTTACCTTTTTCTTCTTCTTTTTTTGATAAAATAATCCATGTATCATGTCAACAGGGAAAAAAAAATTAATCAATGTATTTTTCTTTTGACAAAAGCGTATTTTTTTTCAAATATGAAATTAACAACGTATTTATATCGTGTTAGCTATGTAACGAGGCGTGAACCGTCAAATATGGTGCCACATGATTGTGTCAAAATTGTGTGTATGAATAACATTTTTGCTTAAATATAACGGTTGTTACTTAAATCCATAGGTTCTAACTCAGCTGATAAATACAACGAAGTTGTTGGATTGAAGTTTTGATCAGGATTTGAACTCCATCTTAGATTTTGTAGGCCATGATGCTTTGGCCAGTAGGACTAGCTTTGTATAAATACCCCATTGCATAATTCATTTGGGTTGACACACTACATAATCGGTTAAATAAGTATACTTTTGCAAATTTTATCATTTATCTTTCTGTTTCACCTTTATTTATGCACTTCTTAGTTTTACTAGCTCACAAAAAATTCAAAACTGTGCTTAACATTATTTAGAACAGAACAGTGGAATGACGCCCGTGGAAATGCATGGTGGTATATATTCCAAAAGGGTCGTTTCTCAGTTTCTCTATAAGAAAATATAAAGAACGCGCGCTTTCAAGATTCTCATAATAACAACGTAGAAAGGTGTTAATATTTCGTGGCGAACCTTATGCGTTATGACTCTTGAACTAATCGGGGTAACCTAAGTGCTCAAAGGAATTGGAAGAAATAATTTCAATTTCATTGTTGAATAATGACTTGGATTCCAACTTTATTAAGTTCAATAATGGAATTTATTATAATTAGTTTCTTTATTTTCCCTTCTAAGTTCTAATTGGCTTTTTTTGGAATTTAAAGGATTAATAATAATGTTATAAAAACAAAAAGGACTGATCGATGTGAAAGCAAAGCTAGCTAGTTTGGTAAGTTTATCTGATCTGAAACATTTAGAACAATCTTACGTGTTGGTACTGATTCTTACCTCCATACTTAGGTAAGTGGGCATGTTGTGATTTTTAGGTAATGAATTCAATTGAACTATAAGCATAAATTAAATTAAGAGTTTAATTTCACTTTTGACTATAAAGTATAGCGATGGTGAAATTGTAGTTCATCTTTTTTTTTTTTTTTGAGTGATTTTGTGTGTTTGTAATTTATATTTTCTCTCTTTGTGATTTTGTCCCTTGTATATATAAGAGTTGTGTTGTTTTTGGATTTCCAAACTGTTGTATTTGGATTTCCAAATTCTATTATTTACCGAAGTTGTTATTAGGTTGAGTCACCACCAGGTCGTTCTCTTTAAGACATTTCGTGGCACTGCCCAAAATTGTGCAAGACAGACTATCAACCACGCCGCCTCCAGATAAAACAAGCCCAGCTACAACTGTTCGATTAACTGCACTGTAGAAAACCGTTCGAGAATTACACCTCCAAATATGGTACTAAAATTGTGCAAGACAGACTATCTACCACGCCGCCTCCAGGATAAAACAAGTCCAGCTACAACTGTTCGATTAACTACTGCACTGTAGAAAACCGTTCGAGAATTACACCTCCAAATATGGTACTAAGACCACTCTTTAATATGGTATTGTTACCACTCTGTTATGGTGTTGAGACCACTCAAATATGGTGTTACCACCGTTCTAACTTTAATTTCTCCAAAGTATCAATAAGGCACTACGACCACTCAAATATGGTGATACCACCATTTCCACTTCTTAATTTCTCCTCAATTAAAGTACTGAAAGAATAATTATATACCGTTAAGATCATTCTTAATTTCGACGGGACATTGTTATTCCAAATAGGGACTATGATCTTAAAAGTACTCTTTATTCCAAAGGAACATATATTATCGAAGGGACTATGTTTTAAGATCATTCTTAATTCCGAAGGGACATTAAGCCGAAAAAGGACTATGGTCTTAAGAACACTCTTAATTCCGAAGGGACAGAAAAAAAGAGATGAAGAGAAGAAAGACTCATCAACACAAGTCAAGAAAGGGAGAAGAGAGCAAGAGTTCCCGACAACTCAATGAAACTCTTTGGTGTGTTTTTTGAACTAGGGGCCCGTCTGGATTAGCTTATTTTAGAGCTTATATAAAACAGCTTACGCAAATAAATAAGTTTTTATGTATTATTTATAAGTTTTTAAGGTTGTTTATGAAAAAACAGTTTATGAAGATACGATTTTTGCTAGTGAGAACTTATAAATTAAAATAAAAGCTTATTTATTTACATAAGCTATTATTCATAAGCTCAAACCAAACGGGACCTAGGTGAGCTCTCCTTTTATAGGGAGAGTTTGTAACTAATTTGGAGAAACTTAAGAATTAAATAAACTTAAAATTTAAGCAACCCACAGATCAGCTCAAGTAACAAACTAATCAGATAAGTTCAAAAAGAAACAAACCCACGAGATTAGCTGAAACAAACTAATGAAGGAAAGATAGGAAATTCAGTTGGATTCTCAATCTTATCACAACAAACATAACCTAAAATTATGGGAAGTGATATCCATGAATAAAGAATAATAATAATTATTATTTTCATCATTATCAGGAATTTAAAATTAAATATCACTATTTAAACACTACTAATGTGTGTGTTCTATTTTATGTGGGACCCCCACACTCTATTTTTTCAATGCACACAACACTGGTTAGTTCAAAGTTTAATAACTTGGTGTTTAATCTTCCAACCTTCCAATTTCTTTCCATCTTCACACCAATGTTCCAACAAGTTGTGTGTCTCATCAACTAATAATGTTTTTTTAATGTAAATTTTCTAGAAAATTTTGATGTGAACTACAAAATAAAAATAGGAAAAAATATAAGAGGGCCTGTGTAAAATGAAAGATCAAAATCACACATGCAGTACTTTGAACTCAAAAGCGTGATAAGTGTAAACCAAAATTACCATACTAACCAAAGGGTGGTGAAGATTTTAAAATAAGAATCATAATTAGACACATTTATTTTCCTACACTTATCCAATATCTCATTTGTCTTTATCACTCTTCTCATCACATCATCAATCTATCATATCGCTTTCTTCTATCCCTATCTCTCTCAAAGTGTATAAAACTTCAAACATTTTCCATTTTAAAACGTGATTTTTCAACTTTAACCTAAAAGTATAGTTGCAAAATTTAAGTTTTAGAGGTTTTAATTTGAAATTAATAGCATTATAACAAAACTATCTTTGACCATATCAACCGATAGAGAACGGGACGGGTTTTCTCACCCCCGACTCATGAAAAATCTTGATTCGACTCGAATTTCAATGGATTAAAAATAAATATTGATCATTGATCGAGGGATTGGGTTTCCACACTCCTCCCTTGCGCATATTTATTATAATTATCATAAAATAATAAAAATATTATTAAAAGATTTTTTACTGAGAATATTAAAGGACTATCATAAAAGGTTTTTTTATTTAAGTAGTTTGTTGGTTACAAGTTAGTAAAAAAAAGTAGTTTGTTAGTTAAAGAACTATCATAAGCTCTTATTGATGAATGAGTCAGATCAGTAATCCGTGTTATTTTCTTTAAGAAAACTAATCTATCATTAAAAACGCATAACTATTAGTGATCATATAACACATTTTCTTAAAACTTTTAATTTGGATGAAATTGCAATTGAATATCATTATATAGAATTTTCCCCCTCAAATGGTAACGATTTCATGTTGATTGATGTATTATCTCATAGCTGATTAAATGAGATTTAAATAATCCCAATAATAATAACAAATTAGATAGGTTAGTCAACAAAGCATTTGCAACACATAATTAACTTCAACATAAACATTTGTTGGCCAATAGATATCCACCTATTTCAACAGTAAACTCATTTATCTACATTAATTTATTTTTTGATCGATTCAGCACCACTAAGACTGATAATTGCTGGAAAAAATTGCAATGTTCGTTAAGCTCAATGGGCAAGTAAATTGTTCATCTTAGTAATATTTTAACAAAAATGAATGCAACATCACTCTATAAATTGTAGATATTGCTCGTGTGAGGAAACTGCAGTATGGCCATTTAACTCGATGCAAAACGTGACACGTATTCGTATGCTATAACTAAACACTACACATGAGTTTAATTTCATTTTCCACAAGAGACAAAGCATTCCATATTTGGTTAATTTATTGACTGTCTAAAAGGCTCAGTGTTTTTATTTTCCAAATGGTTTCATGATTTCACTAGTCAATTCAATGATATTGGGTAAAAGTGTCTTTTCTAGATGAGTGGGAATTTAAACATATGCATCAATAGTAAGCTTCAAATTGTGTATATATTGTACTCACAAAGGTTGATTTTAAATTATTTGGTTTTAATTAAATGGAAATTAAATATAATGTAAATTATGTTTGAATACATTTATATAAAAGTGAGTTGAATGAAGAAAATTGAGTTTAAAATTCAATTATGGAAGTAAAAACTCGAATTTCTAACTTCAAGTTAGTTCAGTTAATGAGTAAAAAAAAAGTTAAATTCAATTATATTCAACAACAATCAAACATATGAAAATAAATTCTACATTTTTAAAATCAATTTTAAATCTTTTGAAAATAAAATCAAATATACACTTAAAAATCTTTATTCAACTACCTTTTATTTTATGCTAAATACTTTTAAGTGAACATTCTAGATAAGTGGTTAGGAGTTTGATGGATCACTATTGTGTGTGGAAAAAACTCAGTGGAAAAAGGAGAACTAATTTTGTGTACCCAACAAGTTTACGATAGAGATTATGAAAAGAGAAAAAATCTTATTATACTATGTAGTACTTTTTAGCTTTATTTTTATGGGTTTTCTTTTTGAAAAATTGATTATTTGTTTTATTCTAAAAAATAACCACTAACGTTTGTCTAAAAAATAGTACTCCCTCCGTTCCTTTTTAATTGTCACTTTTAGAGAAAGTTTTTGTTCTTATTTAACTGTCACTTTCAAAGTTCAATGCAACATTAAATGTTGTTTTATCAATATTACCCTTAGATATTAATTGCGGAGAAAGAAACATATGAAATGAAATAGTAAAAGTAAAAACAATTGTATCAAATGTAGTAACATGATTGTCTTGGTTTGTGCAAAATGTCAAAAAGTGACAATTAAAAAGAAACTGAGATAGTAGTAATTTAAATTAGTGTGTATGAATGCCATTAATATTGACTCCCCAAAAAACAGTTAAAGTTGCACCACTACATGCATCCTAATTTATTTATTTATTTTACTCACTAAATGCATCCAGCTTCCTTATAAAACAAAAATTTAGCTTTTGAACCTAAGTATCAAATAGATAGAGTATATAGAAATCGAGATTCCGCAGCATTAAAACGGTAAATTTAACATGATTTTATGTCTATCTTTCTTCTATATTGTTTTCTCTCATCTTATCTATTATTTCTATTTTATCTTTCTTTCTCATAAAATACGTGTGACTTTTCCATCACAATGTCACTTAACCATATCGATAACAATCAATCTATAATTCTTGATCAATTAGTACAAGCCTAAATTATTTATTTCAATGATTGTCCACATCCTCTCTAAGTTCGAAATTCTGAGCTAGGAGCACTAGGGTGGATCAAACTTCTTCTGTTGTTTATCTTTTACACCAAAACACAAGTGTCACTAAAGCATTTAGAACAAAAAAAATGACTTCCTTTCTCTTCTTGAACTAGTGTAGTAACATGCCGATCAATACGGTATACCAAGTTAATTTTGGAGACCTTTACAGGTACATGTCAATGCAATCCACCACCAGCTAAATTAATTGGGAATGATATATATTTTTCAAAATCAAAGTATGACTCACCCTATAGAAAAAGTACCTTGTAGCCAAGGCAGAGACCATTTAGCATATGGTACTATTAATAGGAAAATGTATATAAAATCAACACAATTGATTTGTCATCCATTACATGTTAATTAGTACTCTAGCACTATTAAGATCCCACGTTTAATTTGAAAAAAGTATAACTATCGTCTCTTTTTGAATGGTTGTTAGACCAATCTGAAACACGAAAAGACACATTTTGCACATA
>Ga0315913_1005150_pt1 | contig 15885 bp, 8 predicted proteins | sample MpolsnodulesMG_FD_207736 | JGI IMG/M metagenome (GOLD analysis project Ga0315913, IMG submission 207736) | Medicago polymorpha root nodule microbial communities from Los Angeles, California, United States - small nodules | ecosystem: Host-associated > Plants > Roots > Nodule | place: USA... | reverse complement strand
TGATTTCATGAGAAAGAAGAAAGCTAGACATGGTCGGAATTGTCATAAGGAGAATACTAGAACAAGAACAGGCTGGAAATGTCATTTGTGTTTCTTTATTAATGATAACTAACGGTGTTAACCTAAGGGATGTAATTGCTTTGTTTAAAACTAGAGGGGGTCTTTATATTATTTAGTGAAATCTTAAGGGATGTTAGTGCAATTATCCCTAACCCTAATAATTAGACAATGGGTTTTATCAATATTAATATAGTATATTAGAAGAATGTAGTTAATTAATTATCACTTATTCTTTAATTAATGAGTTCAATCACAATTCAACACTAAATTATCTAATTGAAATACATCTAGAATACTCGCGAATATATAATCTATCGTAAACTTTATTCTTCGTATCACTTTCAAAAAAAGATCATGCAATATCTTTGCATTGTAAATACGTTGTTTGAACTTCACCATGTCTCCAGAACCACAATCATTTTGCCGCTTCGCAAATCCTCTAGGACAATCAACATCTTGAACAAATTATTGTAATTATAATGTTTATATATAATAAATTGACGTCCTTGTAAATTAGCCAAGTGTTTTTAACTTTTAACTAATTAAACTACTCCTATGGACTCTATATCATTAGTGATACACACATATACTACTCCACCATGGTAGTATTCATTAATTGGTTGGTAGTGATATACATTCATTAATTAGATGGAGAATACATACGATTTTGTTGATCGTACTATATATGGAATTAATAGGAGTTAGCTGAGTGAACAAATAATAAACATGAGGTATAGTTGGTAAGAGAGTGATGGTAGCATTAAATTAATTTAGAAAATGTGAGGCTAACTATGATGAGTTAGATTACTTTGGCATGAGGCAAAGGCAATTTACTATCACCGCTAGTTTAATACAATTTGAAGCACATTCATTAAAGACGATGCAATTTGTACATCTTTTTCATTCTCAGCCACTACATAAGAAGAACGCAAGCATAAATTGTGGACTTTGGTTCTTACATTTAGCTTATATATGCATAAAATTCAGATTGAAAGTTGAATAGTAGTCACATTCTGGGGGAATTAATAAATATGCCATGTTCGAATACACATGAAATAGATCGATCTTATCTTGTCCATGTCCATGTCGACGAGGCAAGGGGCCAAAGTTATTGAAGAGATTATAAGATATGATAACTCCAAATACTACAACGAAGTCCACATAAGTTCTTTGCATTCGTGGACAGCCTTGAAAATTCAGAGAAAAATATTTAATGGCGCTTTTATATATGGATTTAGTCGATTTCAATCATAAAATCGATCATTAAAGACAAATGTTTCATAAGAAAATAACAAGACAATTGTTAGATAGTGTTTTTTTTTTCTTTCACGAATTTCTTTCTGAACTGTTGTTTTCAAATTTTATCGGCCTTCGATAGGATTTAGGGGGTGACCACGATATGACAATACTTCCATTATATCATCCATTTTCTAATTAAAAAAAAAAACAGGACCGTTCCTTCAAAAAAAAAAGGAACCGTTTCAACTTCCCAACGATGTGAGATTTTTAAGGTATACATGAACAATGATCTTATCGGATTTGGCTAGACTTGATGATGCTGGGCCATTGGAGGAGAAATTGTATTCTTCCTGGTGGTTGGCCTAGCCCCTAGAGGAATGGAGGGGGGTTTGTACCTGCATGTACTACGATGTCCAAGTAACAAAGGGACGGGCTAGGGTTAGATGAGAGATACCTTGTGAGGTATTGGTTGCGAATTTTTCTCTTCTAACTTCTAAATTTGCTCTTTAACGCCCTGAAAATATTAAAATACTCCTAACGACAGTTAACTAGTTCACTTTCATCGACAGTTGATAATTATTGTTGCAATCTGGTTTATTCCATTACAACAACACCACCTCCAACACTGGTCTAGAACACAAACCAATCTCTTTCCATTTACTTAGCATGCCATTGCTTACATATGGTGGTTATGTTTTTTTTTTAATAATGTATATGTGACATTTAATTGTTCCTAAAGATATGATGCTTTTCCAAGATATGTGACGACTAAGACATGAAAGTTTTATTCACGCTACTTGATATATGCATATAAAACAATAGAATACCACATATGATAATTTATAGTTTTATTTCATCTCCGTTTAAATCGGACAATTATAATACATAAACACAATTAAGAAAGCCTTACATGACATTCTCTCTAAGGATGTTGTATCATTATGATGTAAAATTTTATTTAATTCATGGATGTATCAGAAAATGCTAGTATTGGAGTGTCTAATACTTAGTGTAATGATTTGTTAGTCTCTTCGAAAATTCAAAAGAATGGAGATAACATATTTTGTATTCTACCTAATGAGCTATATAAGTTATCAAATCAAATTCCTTCATATAAAATAAATAGTGACAAAAAGGAAAATGTTCCAACATATTTCAATTGACAGAGAAGCATAATTATTCTCAACACATGCCTTCAGATGTGATGGTGTAACATAGATTTAGAAAAACAGGGATTGAAAAAATAAAACTCTATACTATTTGGCGAGATACCCCGCTGAAACATTGTATTTATAGAGATTTAAATCGTTTCTCACAAAAAAGAGATTTATAGTTGATTTATAGGTTTTATTGTTAAAGAGTCACACATCAGGATAAGAGAAGCATAATTATTCTCAACACAACATCTTGGAACACATTCCCTTTCATTGCCACTCCTTATATGAAGGAATTTGATGTGAGAATTTATATAGCTCATTAGGTAGAATACAAAACATGTTCTCTCCATTCTTTTGAGTTTTTGAAAGAGACTAGTAAATCATTACAATAAGTATAAGACACTTCAATGTCAACATTTTAAGAAACTTCAATGAATTAAACAAAAATCTACATCATAATGATACACCATCGTCTAAATAAAAGATAATAATACAACATAAATCAACATAATAAAACACAACATAATAGATCATGGAAGAGACAACCTAATATCTGTATCTGATTCCTCCATGCAAGCCCTGATTTCTTCGTAGGTTCTGAACTGATTCAAACTTTGTCGAATATCTTCAAAATATCTGACCAACAAAACTCCAACTCAATCAGTCCTTCAGTATTTTGTTGACCAAATATCGAGAACATGTTGTTGGTTCATTTAGCGAGCGGCAGTTAACTTTCGTTGGAGACGAACAAAAGTTAAAGTCATTGGAGGCATTTTAGTATTGTTAGGGTGTCAAAGAGCAATTTTAGAAGTGGGATAAGCAATATCCCTTAGTTTCCTTATATAGACCAAGTAAATAGTAGTTGGGCCTTGTTAGGCCATTTACCTTATTGGACTTCATATGACTTATGGTGTTAGCACCCATTATTGTATGTGTATTGCTCTTTCAACATCTAAAATTTCTCTCACGCACCCCAAGTATTACCTTAATACCAAATTTCTTATTGTATAATAGACACCTGACTCCACATATGAACTAGTGACTTAGGGTAACCCGGTCCCTTGTTGGATTGAGCTTCGGCCTAGTTTGGAACATGAACAGAATTTTATAGGCACGATGTACTTTGGTTATTATGTTGTTAATTTATGATTTTAATTTTTGATTGGGCCTTATTTTGTTGTCATATTCACATTTAGTATTTCAATCTTAGTATAGCACATTGCAGTTGGACCTTTTTCAATGATAAAAGATGAATTTCTTTTTCCACCCCTTATGTTCATGATTTTGTTCACCCTCTAAGCTTCTCGCGCACCCTTTGATTTTCGTTTTTTACCTCCATTCAAATTATATATATGTGTGTGTGCTTATAACTTTTCATATGCTGACAAGGACTTACCCTTAAGGGTGGGAATAGGTCAGACCAGACCAGGTCGGCATATCAGGCTTTGTAAGCCTTTTTTATAGTTTAAGCATAACCTGTTTACTTAAATAGTCTTTTTCAGAAGTCTAAGCATAATCTTTTTAATAAATAGACCAAGTTGTAGGTCTCTGTAGGCCGATTTGACCCTCTGTTTTCGGATTATAGATTTCGAACTGAGTTTTTCCTATGTTTTTAGGTGGAAAATGAGTTTTTCACTTATTACACCGAATAAATGGATGATCATGCCATATATGAGTTTTCTCATTGCACAGAGATACAAGCGTGTGGTGGTTCCACTCTTCATCAATAAAGGGCAATCATAAACTTTTTTCCCTCTACGCGATGCACCTTCACAGATAGATCAAATGATGTGTCTAGGATATGGGAATGACAACCATTTTATGATTATATATTTGAAGGATTGTTGTCAAATTCCTCCCACTTCCCTTCTATGGAAACAACATTGTCGAGAAGATGCAAAGTCATGGGATGAAAGATGTGTCCAGAGGATGATTGCCTATAATGAACTATGTCGAGCGGTAGGTTATGAGGCAATAGGAGATGATGATTTATACTTTGTTGAAAACCTTGACATGAAGAGAATATTGATGCTGACAAGAATTTTGGAGATGGAGTCAAGATTGAAAAGGATGAAAGCCTTGAACTTGATGATTGTAGCATAGATCTTAGGGCGGATTAGTTGAAATGTATATCATCTACAATTGCATAATGACTTTTTTTAAAATATAATTATAAGCTCATTGTCTTTTATATAATGAAATTTTTTTGAATCCACAAAGACATGAAATCATTTCAAATAGTTTGCTAAACTCTGGCACATTTCAGATTATAGAATCTGAATAATTGTTTGTATTACATAATTCGATCAAAGGGTATTTACGGATAAAATTAAGACGCGCGAAAAACTTATAGGGTAGAAAAAAAATAATAGTCTAAGGAGATACCAATTTTGTGTGCGACTTTTCTTCCAACTTTACTTTCAATGTGTGTGTACACACACTTGTGTATTTTGATCTTGATAGTGGTTTGGGGTTTTGGGCTGTATGTGAAGGATACTGTGAATATGGAAGTTTGGGCTGATTTTTTCATTCTTTCTTTTACCCCTTTTAAACAATTTTTTTAATTGATGTATATTTTAAGCATATTATTTTTCTTATAAAAACTCAAAAATATAGTTTGAAATTTATAGCGCTTGATCTCAATCAAACAATTATCAATGTGATTGATTGCATGAATGATACTTGAATAAAAAAATTCGATCTAAGTCATTAGATCGTTAAAAAAAATGAAGTCTTTAGAGTACATCAATATCAACATAAAATATATAAAGTATATTCAGCGGCATAGCCAAGATCATAGGTGGCTTCAGACTTTTAACTTCACTAGAGATACCAAAGTTTTTTGTATTTATTTTTTCTTTTAATTTTATCATTGCTTTCAATCAAATAACTAATTACAATATATATCACATGAAAGTTAAAATTTGAAATATGAATATCATAAATAATAAGAAATTAGCGATCATAGTTTTTTTTAGTCAAAGTGATCATAGTTATAGTGAAGAAGAAGAAAAGAAAAAAAATAGAAAGGAAGTTGGAGAATGACATATTCCCTCCGTTCTAAATTATAAACAAGAAACAACCAATTCACACTTATTAAAAAAATAAAACATAGTAATTTGGGGTATAGCTTTTCGTGTTCTCCTCTGAACAAGTTTCACGGAAAGAAGTATAAACATTATTTATTGATTATTGGTTATGGAGAAAATCAGAGGGAGTGTAAATTAAATACAATTTGCATTTAATTTTATCATAATAAGTAAAAAAAAACAATTGAGAAAGATGTTTTTTTAAAACTACATGATTAAATATGGTAAAAAATTGTCTTTTTTTCCTTATAATTTTAAGACAAAGAAAATAATTGTTTTTATAATTTAGGATGGAAGAATGCTAAAGTTATCAAAGTATATGAATTTTTTAAAAAGAAATGAAACTATATAAAATATTAAGTAATACACACACGCACGCGCATGCATGCGCTCGCGCGCTCACACATATATGGTCTAATGGTAAAGGCTTCTTAACCGGTAGTGGGGGACCTACGGTGCTTTCCTCTTAGTGGCTGCATAATTCTAGACCAGCCTACCCAACAACAGGTACCATTGTTAAAAACATCAAAATTAATCTTCAAAGTGTTATGAGTAAGGGTTTTCCATCCTACAGTATCTACTCTCCAGCTTTGTAAACCCTTTTATTTGCAAAATTGAATTCATAAACAATCTCAGAAATTTGATGTTGCTATGTCAACATACCTAAAGGACCAAAATTTGTGGGAATGATTTCTTGCAGTGTTTTGAACAAAGGATAGTTGGAGGTAAAATTCTAAACCAACTCCATTTCTAAGTTCTAACCAAAGGGCTCTCTAATTGGCTAACTTCGAGAAACATTCTATCTTAATGAAGATTTGAGTTGTGGCACGAGATGATACAACATGCATCTCTTCGATTTTTTTAATACAATAATTAGATGTGCAGATACCAACATTTCAATTTTTCTTTTTCTATAAGTACTAGTTAAAAAGTTAATTCCAATCTAACATACATAAACTAAGCACAAGAAAGCAATATTACAATCACATTAAAAACTTTTCAATACAAGATAACATTGCTAGAATATCAATGTTATCCATTGATATTCAAATATACAATTAGCATGCATTAGCATCAGTCTTATATACTTACCCTTGCTTTAGTAGAGCAGTAAGTGACATAAATTGCTGGATATAATGTCTCTATCATACAGTAGAATGTGTTGATGGTGATGAGGAGAGTTTCACCAGTCTTCTCATAGGCATAAAGCATACAAAGCATTGCACTAAAGAGGGCTGCAATCTATTGACAGTATGGAACAAGAAAGTTTGACTGGATTGTAGATTTAGCACCACCAAATTTGTGAGTTTTGCACTTTGGGGCTTTTATTTTATGATATAATTATTTAATTTAATTTGATTTAGCAAAAACAAATCTGAATCTTTTATTTAAACAGTATAATTCTGACTTCTGAGTTTGATTATTTGAAGTTGTAATTGGGGTAGACCTGGGACGATAAATTATATTCGTGAAATTATGTGTACTCTGTACAAAATTGTGTGCACATGTTGCTTGCTTATGACAATTAGATACAAGATTTATGGGTATCTCAACGATGTCTTTGGTTGAAAGATATTAAAACTGTGTCTGGAATACTTTATTTTTGTTCAGTTCTTTTTGTAGATTTTGTTACAAGATGGTGCGATGTTGACCATTAAATGAAGAGAAAGAATGCTATTAAATGAAGTTTTGTTGAGACTCAAACAAAATTAATGGAGAGAAAGAAACAAAGGAACAGAAGTAGTACATGAGTGAAAGAATGCTATTAAATGAAGTTTTATTCAAAGATGTTTGAGATGAAATTGGTACATAGATGAAGTCTTGTGTTTCCGGGAAGGAAAAAGAAGAGGTTGCGTTTGAGATGATGAAGTTTTGGAGAGAAAATTGTGATGGCGGTTAATAATTTGGTTTTGTTTTAATTAAAAAAATTAATTAAATTACTTTACTGATATAATAATTTGTACAATTTTTGGGGAGTTAAATTGAATAGACAAGTGTACCAAAACTCTTCCCCTTAAATCAATAGTTAATAATGCTGACATGGATCATTTAATTGAAATGACACTTTTTTATTGGTTAAACATTTGAGAGTACCAAAACACTCAATTTTGTTTGGAGTACTATAGAAATTGCCTAAAAAAAATTGTAATCAAGTCATTGGATTGTTTTATTTTTTCAATAAAGTCCTTCCGTTAGTCAACACTGATGTACATCTAATTAGATCCCTAAACTAACTTGTTATTTGTAAAGGGAACTTCTACGTTACATTCACAAAGTGAGGTGTACCGGTACTCTTCCTTCATAATTTTATAAATAAACGATCATTTTTTGTGTAATAAATAACTATTTGTCAATATTTATATTTTATAGCACATCATTTTATAAGAAAAAACATTATTTCATTGTTTATAAAAATTATTGTAATTTTTTTTACATATTATCGTAAAAAATAATCAATGTTCTCAATTATGAGTGATAAAAATTCAAAAAAAATAAATTTTATTTCGTTGACACTTTTGATGAATAAAATTTAGTTATTATAATTATAAGTGATAGAAATATATATTTTTCTTCAAAAAAACAACTCATTTAGTTATTAATTTAAAGAATGAGTGTCCCGGTACACTCAAATATATTGGATGTACCATAGAATTTGCCATTTGTAAATACATACACACACGCAATAATTATTATTTATAGTGTATTATTCGTTATATTTATTAAATCATTTAAAATTATGTTTGACATATAACTTTAATGGACGAAATAAAAATTTCAAGAGAACACCTATAAAATTATCATATTTGTCATCTTTATTAATAATATTTTCTAGGAGACCTTTATTGATAATTCTTTCTTCGGATTTTTTTTTTTTAAAAACATAATAATATAAGATACATTATGCATCAAAATATTATAATATGTTTGCGCGCGTATGTACACTCCGATCCACTCACCCATCAAAAACAAACTTATTACAAATACAAAACAAATTAATTTTTTAAAAAATGCATATCATACATTTAATATTATAATTAAATTTCCCATTTTGTTTTAATTATGTTGTCATTTCGAAAGTAAGCATTTGTAGAATTAAAATAATATCAGACATACTATTTTACACTTTTATATATTTATAATTTTTTATTTAATTTGAAAATTAATTTGTTTTGCATTTATAATAATTTAGTTTTTATGGGTGGGTATGTGTGAGCGCGTGCACATATATTATAATATTTTGGTACATAACATATCTTATATTATTATTGTTGTATATTGGCTTCAAATTGAGAATTCTGGAAAAACCCTGAAATCGTGTCACGATTGCAAGTACTGTGACGCGATTGGATAGGCAGAGAGGTTGGTCTTTTGAGATGGAAATTCGTGACACGATGTGGGAAATCGTGACACGATTAAACAACTTCCTCACCAAGTTTACCTGAAAGGGACTGGTCACAACGGTTGTTCAGAGGCAATCATGGCGCGATTGGTCAAAATCGTGACACAATTTTGGACTGTTGTGACTAGTATTTAAGTGGATTCTGCAACATTTTGAAGGAGAGCTGAAGCTAGAGGCCTAGGGTTCACAAAGGGGGGAACTTGAGGGTTGAGTACCTTTGTAAGGAGGGTCTCTAGGGTTGGGATAAACATTGTAAACACCTTGGGTAGTGAGATTGCATCATTGGAAGGATCTAAAGCTTCCTTTGTGAATTCTCTAGTAAGATTCATATGAGAGTGGTGAGGGAAACAAAGAGTAGAGATTAGGGAAAAGGCTGATTTCTTGTAACCTCTTGTAACATCTTCTCATAGTGGATTGGAGAGCTGCTCTCTCCCCCAGAGTAGATCATATTGGACCGAACTGGGTTACCATCTTGTGTGTGTTTGTTTATTTCCTTTAAGCTTGCTTATCTTTGTGCTTAGCTAGTTTTTGTGTCATTTGTTTAGCTCTTGTGTGTGTTGTTGCTTGAAGACACTTAGACCTAGGATTACCACTATCTTTTGCTCCAAACATCTTTGTTTTTCATTGGTGTGATTCCGATCAAGGTTGATTTCACAACAATTATGTTATTAAAAAATAAACGGCGAAAAAAATTATGAATAACGGTGATGCTTATGATTATTTTATAACCGTTTCTACATGAAATGTGTTTTTCGACTGTTAAAGTTATAGGTCAAATTTAATATGAATGGATTTAATAAATATAATGAATAGACATATTTATATTTATCCATATCTATATCTATATCATAAACTTTTATATTGCATCAAATTAAAAGTACAAGTTTCATTTTCACTTTAATGATTTTTTTAATCATCCAATCAATACATGATTTTTTATTTTCCCTATATATAGACAATTCAAAACTAAGCGGGTGATAAATTATTCTCTGTTAGTTAAATTCACTACTGCACATATTACTGTCTTGCTAATGTATGTTGATGATATTATATAAGTGATATTCAAGAGATTGAACTGGTCAAGAAATTGCTTGATGATAAATTCAAAATTAAGTATATTGCTCCTCTAAAATTCTTTCTTGGTTTAGAGGTTTCACGATCATCTACTGACATTGTTTTGTCACAAAGGAAATATGCCTTAGAGCTACTTGAGGATTCTAGTTTATTAGCCTACAAATCAGTATCTACACCCCATAGTTCCATGTCTTAAACTTCGGCAGGATGAATGCGAGCCTTTGTCTGATCCTACTTCATATAGAAGATTGCTTGGTCACCTTATTTACTTGACCAACACGTCAAGATATATATGTTTTGAAGTTCATGAGCTTGGTCAATTCATCTCTAATCCATTGCAGTCACATTCACATATGGATGTTGCTTTACATATACTTAAATACATTAAATCCTGTCCAGGTCAAGGATTAATGTTCTCACTTCTCTGCTGAATCTGATTTTCAGTTACAAGCATCCAGTGATTCAGATTGGGCATCATGTGCTGATAGTCACTGATCGGTTACTGGTTTTTGTGTGTTTTATGGCTCATCTCTTATTTGCTGGAAATCTAAGAAACAAAACACAATTTCCAAATCATCATATGAGGCTGAATACACAACTCTTGCCTTGACAACTTGTGAAATTAAGTGGCTACCTTTTCTGTTAGAAGACCTTCGACAACCTCAATCTACTTTTGTTTCTCTATACTATGACAACGGATCGATCTATCCAAATAACGCAAAATTCTACATTTCATGAACGCACCAAACACATAAAACTTGATTGTCATTTTATTCGCGACAAAGTACATAAAGGTGTAGTTTATTCGATGTCTATATACCTTGTGCAGCACAACTTGTTGATGTATACACCACGGCTCTTCGCCCTACAAATTTCAAGAATTTGGTCTCCAAGTTGTTATAGTTGTGATTAAGTCAAAAGTACAACTGTTAGTTGTACATATGTCAGACTTTGTTTACTTGTTTATAAACAACATTTCTTCGGTAAATAATAATAATGATCATTTTTACCATCTTACTAACAATTCCTTGTTGTTTGTTGATAGAAATATTCAGGAACACTGACATGCAACTGTTTCTCCATTTTTTTGTCTTCCAAACGTCCTTTTTTTCACATTTAACCAGTGAACCACACAACTGCTGCACTTGATTTGAAGAAAAGAAAATGGGAAAGGGAACCCAAAGAGAAATAATCGGTGTGTGAGAGAGAAAAAAAAGAGATGAAGGAAACAAATAGGAAATAAAATGCATTAATCACTAATCATGAATTACAATTTTATTCTTCAGTTTTGATTTTTTTTTCCAAAATAAAAAAGTGCATAATGTTAAAAATGGACCTTCAAAATATATACTCCCTCCGTCCTAAATTATAAGCAAAAAAAAACCTCATTTTCCTTGTCCTAAATTATAAGCAAAAATGTTTATCATATTTAAATATGTTTTTTCAAAAAATTATCTTTTCCAAGGGAAAATTAAATGCAAAGTGCATTCAATTTGCTCTCTTTTTCATTTTCTCTGTAATCAACTACCAATGAAAATTGTTTTTACATCTTCCTATAAAACTTATTTCAAAGATAACACAAAAAACTATGTTACAAACTACTATGTTTTAGTTTTCTTAATAAATGTGTTTTTTTGCTTATAATATGCAGCATTTATTATTTTTTTCCACTATTATACCTTTATTTATTGAATTTCATTCAACTTAACTACTCTACTAACTACAAGTAATAAGAGTGTTTTAGTAAATGCTACTAATTTTACCATTGAAATCAACACAATTAATCGTTTCCTTAATAATCGTGTACAAACCTTAAACGACTAGTATCGTGAGACGAAGGGAGTATATAGCTTTTCCTATTACAAGATAGATTGATAATAGGCTGTATGTCCCTTTTTATAAAACTAATTTACAAAAATGATAAGTGAGAGTAATAAACTTATCACAAATATATATGAATTACCGAATTGTCTTTCATATAGTACTCACTCCGTCTTAAATTATAATTTTTTTAAAAAAAATTGTCTCAAATTATAACTTGTTTTATAATAACAGTGAATCATTTACTATTTAAATCTCTCTTTTATTTCAATTCTTAAAAATTCTCTTTCGCATACCATACATAAAAGATTATTTTGTAAATTTAATTATGATAATTTTTTCCACAATTTTTAATTTATGTGAAATGACTAAAACGATTTATAATTTGAGACCGATAAGATATTTCTTTGACTAAGTTCATGTGCAATTATTTATTATAGTTGACTGCCAGCTCAACAAACAAGAACAAGGAGGCTGGTTGCCACATCATCTCGTGAAAAAGGAATCTATGAAATCATTCATATTTGACGTTTCATTATTACGAAAGTCAAACATAAACTCCTCCTTTTATTTTATTTTTTCTTTATTTAAATAAAAAATAAAAGATCAAACTAAGACTCCGATCATTGCTAATACTAGAAGATCAAACACAAATGCATCCTCCGGCGCCGGCGAACTCTGACGCCGGAAATACTGTTGATCTTTCGCTCATCAGAACTTATCGCGCTTGGAAAGGAAATAACGTAAGTTAAACCTTAATTATACAAAGATTAATTAAGCTTTTCTGTTGTTTAATTATCGTTACTAATACTACTTTTTTTTTATTTTATTTTTCAGGTGTTTTTTCTTGGAGGAAGATTTATATTTGGACCTGATGTGAAATCTATATTTACAACGCTCTTTCTTGTGATTGCTCCTGTTGCTGTTTTCTGTGCTTTTGTAGCTAGAAAATTCTTTGATGATTTCCCTAATCACTCTGGATATTCAATTTTGATTCTTGTTATTCTTCTCACAATCCTTGTAAGTCATTTTTATTCATATTGTTGCTCAAAAGTCAAACTTTATTATCAACTCAGTTGCTTCTGATTGAAAGTGTATCTGACACCAACACATGTGATTACATTGAATTAGATCATTTTTTCAAATTATTATTGTTGTCTATGTGTTTAGGCTTAGGTGGTTTGGGGACGTAGAGAGAACACTTGTAGATTTTGTAGTTAGGAGAGTAGATCAGATGAAGGATAGTTAGATTACAAGAGATAGAGGAAGACCTTGGAAAACTATAAGGCTTTGTTTGCAAGTTGTGTTTTGGAGGGGAGGGGAAGGGAAGGAAAGGCTTATGGAGAGGTAAACCCTTGTTTGGGAGTTTTAAAAAAATAGGGAAAGGTTTTGGGGGTTTTGAAAAGCTTCATTTGTCCAATTTTAAAGTTCCCCCAAATTGGGGGTTTTGGAGGATTAAACATACAAATTGACAATTTTGTCCTCATAATAATTCAAAATTTCAATTATAATTTACAAGATAAATTACAAAGTATAGCACAATGTATTATTTTAAGAGAAAAAAATGGTAAAATAGTAAAATTATCACATAAGCCCTCCATTTCCTTTCCTTGTTGGTTTCTTTAACTCCCAAACAAGGGGAAGGCTTTCCCTCCTTTCTCCCTTCCCTCCCTTCCCTTCCCTTCCCCTCCTTAGCCTTTCCTTTCCTTCCCCTCAAAACTCGCAAACAAAGCCTAAGAGAAACTATTAGGAAAGATTTAGAGATTAATGAGTTGGATCCAAATATGGTTTATGATAGAACATTATGGCATAATTTGATTCATGTCGCCAACCCCACTTAGTGGGATAAGGCTTGGTTGTTGTTGTAAACTCTATGAATTACCTGTGTTAAGAAATGGAGCTAGGGAGGATCACTTTAAAATGAAGCAAAATGTGTCAGGTTTTGGCCATAGTAATTGGGTAACAAAAAACTAGCGCATCTCTTTCTAAATAAGTCATCCAAGAAGTTATCTCGACTCTCGAATTTGATTTTCATAATGAAATATTTTCTTGGTGAATGGAGTTATAATCACTTGTTTGCAGCTCTCACATGTTCATAGCTATATCCAACTTTTAGAGGTAATTATGTTTACTCTTCGTACTAAAACAAAAAATGATGCTTAAAAATACATGAATCTGAAAGTTGAGTGTAGATTACTTTTACTTTTTCAGTACATATGAAATTTTGTTGCAACACAATGTTTAATGTTTGCCACTTTAATCCTAAACACGTTACACGTATTGCCAGGTTCTGATTGCTCTTATACTGACCTCAGGAAGAGATCCTGGCATAGTGCCTCGCAATTCTTATCCTCCACTCCCAGATAATTATGATGGAAGTGACAGTAACAACAGTGAACAAAATCCACCACCACATTTACCACGATCCAAGGAAGTAATTGTCAATGGAATAGCTGTGAGAGTAAAATATTGTGATACTTGCATGCTGTATAGACCTCCCCGCTGCTCTCATTGCTCAGTTTGTGATAACTGTGTGGAGCGATTTGATCATCACTGCCCATGGGTTGGTCAGTGTATTGGACTGGTAATGCTCGTTAATTAAATACAATATCAGTACTATGTGTTCCAATTTAAAGGATTGTATTCAAAAAGATCATTGGGTCTCTTTATAACGTCTTATTATGATTTTCATCAAGAATAATAATTTTTGTGCTGTCATTTTAATTTGTCATCTGTGTTATGTCTTAGATTTCAACTATTGATAAAATCTTCTTGCGCAATTATGAAATCCTGAACAAACAATTTTAGTGGAACATTGACTAAGTTGTCAAAGGGGAGTCTTGGTGCAACGGTAAAGTTGTTGTCATGTGATTGAAAAATGGTGGGACCTCTTCCCGGACCCTGCGTATGCAAGAGCTTTAGTGCATCGGGCTGCCCTTATTGACTAAGCTGTCAGTTTACTGTGATCAAATGGTTACATTTACCTCCTAATTAGAAATGGAATAATATAATCATATTCTAGTTGTTTTGTGTATATATAAAAAATAGTAATGGTTGTTTCTTTGCATGTATATTGGTATTTTCTGCTATATTCCCAAACATCACACTCATTGGTACAAGCACAAGAACAAACACAATTAATAATAATACATAATTATATTTGCAGAAGATATGATCATGAAGTTGCTAAGTTAGAATTTTCTGCTTCTTTTTGCCTCTTTGCTTTATATGTACACGGCGACAGCACAATTACCGGTTCTACTACATGTTTGTTTTCTCTGCAACCCTGCTTTGCCTTTATGTTCATGCCTTTTGCTGGGTTTACATCGTGAGGATCAAGAACTCAGAGGAGATATCGATCTGGAAAGCAATGATCAAAACCCCTGCTTCCATTGCACTAATAATATATACATTCATTGCTGTCTGGTTTGTTGGAGGACTCACTTGTTTCCATACATATCTAATCAGCACAAACCAGGTTTGAACACTATTTAACTCATAATCCCTTGACCTTAAATGCGACTACTTACTATTTCATTTGTAAAACACTCATTCCTTTCTAGTTCATTTTTCTTACATACATTAATGATTGTTCCTTTTGTTCTATGTGCAGTCTACTTATGAAAATTTTAGATACCGGTATGACCGGCAAGTCAACCCTTATAACAAAGGGGTAATTGAGAACTTCAAAGAAGTATTCTGCTCTTCCATTCCCATATCCAAAAACAGTTTCAGGTCCAAGGTTCCAAAAGAACCACCAGAATCATCTAGACGAAGAGGTGTTGATACCCTTATAATGCCAGTTTACAATGAGGCTGATGAGGTGGAAAAAGATTATAAAGACGAGGAATATGGCAAGAGTAGTGATTTAAGTGATACATCTGTGGATTTAGGCAGTATGCTTCACACAGAAAGGGGACAGAGACAAGTTGCTTCCTTTCTAAGGCAGTCCTTGTGGGAACAAAGCAGCAGAAAATGGGAAACAGCTTCTGATGTTCTTGATGAGGTACACGAAGACGGGGAATCAAAGCGGATCACCAGTTGA
>Ga0315913_1005143_pt1 | contig 15893 bp, 12 predicted proteins | sample MpolsnodulesMG_FD_207736 | JGI IMG/M metagenome (GOLD analysis project Ga0315913, IMG submission 207736) | Medicago polymorpha root nodule microbial communities from Los Angeles, California, United States - small nodules | ecosystem: Host-associated > Plants > Roots > Nodule | place: USA... | reverse complement strand
TATTATTATAATTGTAAATTTAAATAAATTCAATTTAATATACTTACACGTGTATTCATGCACACAAACTTATTTAATATCTAACTCGGGCAACGTCGGGCTCTAAACTAGTATGAAACAAATTAGTATCTATTTAACTTAAAATTCCTTCCCAAAAAATTAGGTTAAATCAGGCGACAGAATTAGGTTAAATCTAAGATTAATATTGCGTTACAGGTTAACATTTATAAATATAAGAGATAAGAGATTAATCTGAAACGCAACTCAAATCACTGAGAGTGAGATGCATGTCGGAAGTCACTTGCTTGTTTGCTTCTGGTGAATGTTGAGAAATATATGTTTGGTTGCTTGCTATTAGTCCCACATCGTCTACATGTTTTGCGTTTTTTATGTTAACGTAGAACAGGCGATCCAAAGGAGTGCCCCTTTGGGGACATTCGATAAGATTGTAAAATCATACCAAAAGATTAGCATGTCCCATATGCAAGGATCTCATCAAAGTAAATAAATATTATGTGAGTTAAGATCCTCTCCATTGATTATTCTCTTAATTCTAGTTCTATTTCAGTCAGTAGTTAAATGCTTGTTAGAGGAGCCGGATCCCATATCAGTATTTCTCTATTCTGTTATGCGATTTTTTGACACTAAATCAGTAACTCAATTAGCGATAAAAACGTGTTGATATAGATTGACATTTCATCAATAATCATGTGCAATCTACCTTCCTCAAGCTCATTCATGCCATTTCTAACCAAAGGCTTCCATTCCAGATTCCATTACCAAAGACCTTCTCTAGCCTCTGTTTCAAACTATGATTTTCCTCCAATTTGGATTCTTTAACATCTATCTCCAGTTTGTTATTCAATAAGTATATGTTCCAATTTAAGCATTTTGTAAATAGATTCTTTTTATTCATTCATCATTGCTTCTTAGTTTCTTTTTTCCAAGGAATCACCCGTTTAGTAATTCAAGAATATATGAAGAAACAGCCATTCAAATTGTTGAAACATAGTGTCGTCATTCATGATTAGACAAATATGAAGAAAAAAAATAGCAAAATAATGTCATTCGTATACAAATTTTCACCCATTTTCCCAATAAAGGGAAGGGCAAAATATTTACAAGTGTGAAAAATGCCTATTGTTCAAAATGTCACTACTAATCTATGTCAGTCTCTTGCAGCTGCAGATTTATAGCCTATTGAAGCTAGAAGTAACATGCAAAAAAACATCTTCTGTGCAAGGAATTGTGATGCCGCCCATTGGATGATCATATCCGAAATCTTCCTCTACTTGACTCAACAAGTCTTGAAATGAAGTTTGGTTCAAGTATGACATGGGGATCACAACCCGCTTCATTTCCTCTCCAACGTACACTGCAAGATAGCCCTTTGGCACATTTGTAACTTTCGATGATGTTAGGCTGCTTCTAAATGAAGCCTTTCGTATAGCTGCAGGCAAACGGAAGCCCATTTTAAATGTTTCAAACAACAGGCTAAAGCTTTCAAATTTAAGAAAAAAGTATTTATATTTTGATCCTTGAGTATGTGGAATGACTTGTGATTTCTGTGAGGGAAAGTAGTGTATTTATAATCTTCATGAGCTTCTTCATATCAATTTCTTTAAGAAATTATTGTTAAATGATGGGCTCCATGAGAAGAGGGATCCCATGGTATTGTCTTTTAATGTCTCTCTACCAAGGATCAGCAAGTTCAATAATAGTGCATATATACCCCACCTTGTGAATGAAAGGCCAGAATACACAGTTGGAAGTTGAGTGAGATGGCCAACTTAACTTAATGCATGATTTATGGATACTCATATTTTTGTAGACATGCACTAACATGTCACATGTTCTCTTGATATTGATAACACAGTTCAATGCCGATGCATAGCTAGTTACCAAAAATTCTCGTTAGTGTGGATTCTAAGGCAGATAGTGGTTAGTTGGCTACAGATCATAAATGTTAGGAGGCAACAGGAAACCTATAACAAGGGATTGGTCAATAATGTGGTGACTAAGAAGATAGCAAATGGACAACAATCCAAAAGAGAGTGGTTTATGTTTGGACTCACAACTACAGATAGCAAAAATATGCTATTCTGAATATTTGAATTTCAACAGTCCTATATATATTTTGTTTTAAATAATTGCAGTCTTTTGAAGAAATGTCATTCAAGATTGACATCTGCTGTTTCTTGATAAGAAGATATAAATTAATTAGAGGTAACGTGTCAACCACTCATCTTTGTGATGGAAACCTAATTGATTAGATCCAAATTTCCTACCAGATATTCCTTGCAAAACATATAAACAATTGTACTAAGTTAATGATCAGGATACAAGTCCACCTATCGAAAGTTAGGATCCTCGCTATTTAATGGACACTTCCATTTTGAGAGCAATGGACTCATTAAATATAATAATAATATTTTTAGAATTATATCATATTCATTTCGTCTATCTCTTTTCAATTGGAAGTGTCCATTAAATGGAGAGGGTCTCAACCCCTATCCCGATACAAAGAAGTACTAATGAAGCTCTCATATAACTCATGCAACAAGCTCAAGCTTTAAGGCAACGAGGAATCTTTTGAATACATAAGGTCAACTACCGTATTCATGATCTTCTATTATCAGAAAGTTAATCTCAAAACTGAAACAAAACAAGAATGGCGCTTACCTGGTTTTAGACGATTATCATTTAGTGCAAGTCAATCATCTAGCAAACAAGTGGAAGTACCAAATGCTATTTTGTGTTGTATGTTGGAGAGGAAATGAAGAGGTTCTTGATTCCAGTATCATTCTTGAATGAGCCTTTATTTCAAGAATTGTTGAGTCAAGCTAAAAAGAAATTCAGTTACTGTCATCCAATGGGTGGTCTTACAATTTGCTGCAAAAAAGATGTGTTTTTAAACACAACTTCCTGCTTGAACGGCCTATGATTAAATTCATATTGCAAAAAAGTCATATCAACAATAGCATTAGACAGTAGGATTGACTAGTTGAGACGACTTTGGTGCATAAAAGAGCATGTTAGCTTAAAGTCGAACATAAACATACAAAAACATAACAGAAGTCAAATAATCATCTCAATTCCTTAATACAAGAAATTCATCCAAACTAGACCATGATGATCTCTTGCAAACTTATGTCTGTTAATCAATTTTAAATGGAGAATTTTGAACAGTCTTACACTTAAAAGCAGTAACTCATTTTTTTTGGAGCAAAAAAGCAGTAACTGATCAACTATATGGTAGCTTGGTTTTGATACTTGAGTTAGAAAAAACATGGGGTTTTGAAAATTTAAAAAAAAATAAATAAATCAATTTTATGAGCAAAACATTTCTGCTACCTGTGGGTTCAAACATGTACGACTATCGTTTGACTGCTGACCAAGCCTTTGATAAAGGTTCCACGTTGCCTCCTAACATTTACGAGCCAACTAGCCATTATCTACCTTAGAATTCACACTACAAGAGATTAATTGGTAGCTAGCTACGTGTCGGCATTGAGCCGTGTTATCAATATGAAGAGAAGATGTGACATGTCTAATGTATGTATATAATTATGAGTATTCATAGATCAAGCATTAAGTTGAACCTAGCCATCTAATTTGACTTCCAACTGGGTGCGTAATCTGCTGGCTGGCCTTTCATCCACAAGGTGGGGTATGTATGCACTCTATTTGAACTTGATGATCCTTGGTTTATAGAGAGACATCAAAAGACAAGACCATGTGATCCCTCATCTCACGGAGCCCATCCTTCAACAATTTCTCAAAGAAATGGATTTGAAGACTATAAATCCACCACTTTCCCTGAAAGAAACCACAAGTCATACTCGAGCATCAAAAGATAAATACTTTTTTCTTAAGTTTGTTCTTTGAAACATTTAAAATGGGATTCCATGTACCCGCAGCTATAAGAAGGGCGTCATTTAGCAGCAGCCAATCGTCATTGAAAGTAGCAAATGTGCCAAAGGGCTATCTTGCGGTATACGTCGGAGAGGAAATGAAGCGGTTTGTGATCCCCACGTCGTACTTGAACCAAACTTCATTTCAAGACTTGCTGAGTCGAGCAGAGGAAGAATTCGGATACGATCATGCAATGGGTGGCCTCACAATTCCTTGCACAGAAGATGTTTTCTTTCATATTACTTCTTGCTTCAATGAACTATAAATCTTACACTGAAAGAGATTGACATAGATTAGCTAGGACATTTTGTACAATAGTCGTCATAGAATTGTAACTTTTTTTCCAATCCCTACCTTTGGGATGAGTTAGAATTGTCCATCTGAATGACAAATTCAGGAACAAACTATTTGTTATTATCTTTTCTAATCAAAATGAAAATATATTCAACAACTCAATGGGCATCTATATGCTTCTGTTTATGAATAACAAAACTAGTGATTCTTTGGAAAGAAAAAGAAATTATAAAGCAGTATGTATATATATATATATATATATATATATTGTTTCCCTTGGTTTATTATTATGACAGAAGGGTACGTGGTGTAAGCAAAATCTAGCTAAAATACTCTCACAAATTTCTTGCATACTTTTATCACAAACTATTTTTCTAGCAGCTTTGACTTATGATTTATAGCAATAGCTTGGCCACACAACTTTTCCAAGTTTGATTAGAAGGGTTTTGTTACGTTTATCAATTTTCAGTGATTGTTTACTTGTGTTGAAGTCGAAGGCGAAAATTTGAAACATATTGGTGAATAGTTATTATTATCAAACAAATTATTATTCCATAAACTACTTCATCTAGCAGAGCAATTAAGCTGATAAATAATAAAAAAAAGGTCTTCCAACTATTCTAACCCGCGTGAGATGCAATCGTTAAGAAATTTGGTGGAGTTAACATAATTGTGGAACCAAATTTCAAAGTCTGTTCCTTGTCGTTTCTCCTTTTTATTTTATTTTTTTTATAAAAAAAAAAGCATAATATATCTCCAATTCTTGTACAGTTAGATCAACAATGCGGAAGTAGTCTATCCTTACAAAACTGAAATTTAATCTCCAATTGATACATCAACTACCTTATTCAAGATCTTCTATTATCAGAAATTTAATCTCAAAGCTGAAACAAAACAAGAATGGGTTTTCGCTTACCTGGTATTAGACGATTATCATTAGTACAAGTCAATCATCTAGCAAACAAGTGGATCCCAAATGCTATTTTGTGGTGTATGTTGGAGAGGAAATGAAGAGGTTCTATATTCCAGTATCATTCTTGAACGAGCCTTTATTTCAAAAATTGTTGAGTCAAGCTAAAAAGAAATTCAGTTCCTGTCATCCAATGGGTGGTCTTACAATTTGCTGCAAAAAAAGATGTGTTTTTACACACAACTTCCTGCTTGAATAGTCTATGATTAAATTCATATTGCAAAAAAGTCATATCAACAATAGCATTAGACAGTCGGATTGACTAGTTGGGACAACTTTGGTGCATAAAAGTGCATGTTAGCTAAGAGTCGAACCTAAACATACAAAAACATAACAAAAGTCAAATAACCATCTCAATTCCTTAATGCTAGAAACTCGTCCAAACTAGACCATGATCTTTTGCCAACTTATGTCTGTTAATCAATTTTAAATGGAGAACTTTGAACAGTCTTACACTTAGAAGCAGTAACTCATTAACTATATGGTAGCTTGGTTTTGACTTGAGTTAGAAAAAACATTGGGTCTTCCTTTGGTGGAAAGCAAGAAATAAAATATTATTATTAAAAATTAAATACAGATCCACAAGTTCCCCTCAAATTCATTAAACTAAATAGTAGTACAGAAGAAGACATTTCAGGCTAGTTTAACACAATTTCATGAATCAAAGTTCTAATAGCTAATTATTATATGCTGAAAAAATAATTTTGAGATATAGTCGTCCTATAATCATGTCAAAGCAGTTGTTGCTAGACATTCTTCAAAAGACTGCACTTATTTAAAACAAATAAGTGTGGGTCGAAACATGTTGAAATTAAAGAAAAAAATATCAATTTTCAAAGCAAAACATTTCTGCTACCTGTGGGTTCAAACATGTACTACTATCTTTTGACTGCTGACCAAGCCTTTGATAAAGGTTCAACGTTGCCTCCTAACATTTATGAGGCAACTAGCCATTGTCTACCTTAGAATTCACACTACAAGAGAAAAATTGGTAGCTAGCTACGTGTCGGCATTGACCTGTGTTATCAATATGAAGAGAAGATGTGACATGTCTAATGCATGTATATAATTATATGAGTATCCAAAGATCAAGCATTAAGTTGAACCTAGCCATCTAATTTGACTTCCAACTGGGTGGGTAATCTGCTGGCTGGCCTTTCATCCACAAAGTGGGGTATGTATGCACTCTATTTGAACTTGATGATCCTTGGTTTATAGAGAGACATCAAAAGACAAGACCATGTGATCCCTCATCTCATGGAGCCCATTCTTCGACAATAATTTCTCAAAGAAATGGATTTGAAGAAAATCATGAAGACTATAAATCCACTACTTTCCCTGAAAGAAACAACAAGTCATTCACATACTCAAGCATCAAAAGATAAATACTTGTTTCTTAAGTTTGTTCTTTGAAACATTTAAAATGGGATTCCGTCTACCTGCAGCTATAAGAAGGGCGTCATTTAGCAGCAACCAAACGTCATTGAAAGTAAAAAATGTGCCAAAGGGCTATCTTGCGGTGTACGTCGGAGAGGAAATGAAGCGGTTTGTGATCCCCACGTCATACTTGAACCAAACTTCATTTCAAGACTTGCTGAGTCGAGCAGAGGAAGAATTCGGATACGATCATCCAATGGGTGGCCTGACAATTCCTTGCACGGAAGATGTTTTTTTGCATGTTACTTCTAGCTTCAATGGGCTGTAAATTCGCAGCTGCAAGAGAGTGACATAGATTAGTAGGACAGTAGGCATATTTTTTTGACACTTGAAAATATTTGTCCTTTTCCCTTCCTTGATTGGGAAAATGGGTGAAAATCTGTGGTATATGAATGACATACGTACTCAATAACATTATTTAAGTCTATTTTAAAATTTGACTGGTGATTCCTTGGAAAAAAGAAAGCAATTAAGAATGAATGAACACAATACTCATATTGAATAACAAAATTGTATGTAAAATTGTAATCAACTTAACGAAACGACGATCTCAACTACTTAACTAATTCAACCCCTAACAAGGGGATCTGGTGAGAAGTCATTTAGACATAGTTTTGGAGGCTGAAACCAAGTAGCAGGAATCAGAGTTGTATGTTGTGTTCACTGATTTAACAAGCATCTATCTAACACTAGAAAGAAACACATAATGAAATTCAATCCCAAATCATCAAAACATGAATTGCATCTAATGCTTTGATTTGATGGGATTACAGTGATGAGTATACATACATACATACCCAGCCACTCCCAATTTCAAAATTCGAAAAACAAAACCCTAAACACGAAATTAAAGAGTGAGAAAATGAACAATCAAATGAAGAAGAACAAGAACGAACATACCTGAACTGAACACGAGAGATAGAATAATGAAGGGAAAAAAAAATGGCAAAATTTTTTTTGGACCATTTCTAGATTTGTGCGTGTCATCCTTGCGCAGGGGGCATATTCGATCAACCGAGTGATTTTCTCACCCACTACGGATCCCATACTACCCCCCATAAACTCAAAATCCATAATACCAATTGCTATGCTAATCTTCTCTGAAATTTGCTTTATGAAACCCTAACATCCGTAAACATCAGTACATCCCTTATCCCCCTTCTCCTCAACGTTCTATAGGCTGTCGTTCACGGTTTTGCTTACGATCCATTCTCCGACGATTACAAACTCATCAGAATCTCTTCTTCCATCGATATAATATGGCGCACGCTATCGCCTCACCTCAAGACATGGCGGTTTTAGAGATAGTTGGTCTAAATTGTTTACTTTGGTGGAGTTGTGTTTCAATATACCTTTGACACCTTTAGGTTATTCTAGTGATAGAATGTAAGGAGCCTTGGGGAGATTGATTGTAAGAAGTTGTTTTGGTATATCTCAAATGAAGTTATGATTTATGGTTGAAAGTCAAAGTATAATTACAAGAAGGAGAACCAGCCCCGATTGAAATGTCAAGTTATATCACATGGTGTAAGTATTTTGATGTTGAAATTGACATTGAGAAAAAGCTAAGGAAGAACAAAAACGGATGCTCAAGTTAGTAGAAATGCTAAAAACTATTTTGGCTACAAAGATTTTGGCATAGGCATGTTCATGAGCATCATATCACCATCAATTTAGATGTCAATAATGAAACTGGTCGATTTCTTGAAATCCCTTTGCTAGAGAAATAATTGTTAAAATGATGGGAGCCATGAGAGGAGAGACCACATGGTGTTGTCTAAAATGTCTCTATAAGTTCAATAAGAGTGCAAACCGTAGCTACTCGAAATCAAATGACATATGTTCATGTTAATTCCAAGCAACCATGCCTACTTGTTATTTTTCAGACAGACATCAAACATAGCACATGTTCTTTTCATATCGATAGCACAACTAAATGTTGATGAATAACATGAAGAATTATGAGAAAAATATCAGTCATAGACACTATTTAAGAATTGTGCATATATTTACTGTCCTTGAAGGAAAGTGTTGGAAATTCCGCCTTAATTGCGGTCCGCCCCTAGTCGCCTAAATTGCAATCTTTGGTTAGCCTTAATTGCAGCCTCCAACACCTTCATTGTGTTGGCTTTGAGGGGATGGATTTAGTCCCACATCGGATAGCACTCTTGAAGAGAGTTTATAAAGAGGAGGCACTCCTCACCTTACAAGCCGGTTTTGTAAGGATGAGTTAGCCTCCAACACCTTCATTGTGTTGGCTTTGAGGGGGTGGATTTAGTCCCACATCGGATAGCACTATTGAAGAGAGTTTATAAAGAGGAGGCACTCCTCACCTTACAAGCCGGTTTTGTAAGGATGAGTTAGGCCCCAAATTTCAACAGTATTTTATTACCTTGGACAATAAAATTGTGTACTTCATATGCAAACATGGCAAAATGTGTTTACCATGAGATTTCAGTCCTGTACATAAACTGCAATACTCATCTGCAATTAGCTACTAAAACAATTTGTTTCTGGACATGAACTCAGAAGTGCTACATAACCGGTTCTGGACACATTGAGAAGGTGAACAAAAGCTGCTATTGTAGTTTTTTTTTTTTTTTTGCAATAACATAGTGATACTTTCGGGTTTGTTATTAACCGAAAGTGTTTCCTTTATGATGTATTGTGAAGCCTCCTTTTAGACTATGATTGGTTATGTGCTTTGCCAATGACTTCTTTTGTATGAGAGATCGGGTAAGATTGAGTGAGGGTTGGGGGAGTAGGGTAGGGGAGGGGAAGAGGAATATGGTTGGGAGAGGAGAGACAGGGAGAGGTGATTGAGTTGGTACATTGATTGACAAATGGGATAAGTTTTGGGCATGTGGTGACTGCACGTTGATAGGGTTACTTGTCAGATGTCACTACTTAACACAGAATTTAACAGCAAGACCAATACATCTAACAAAGATATACTACGGGATATGTTTTTGAAAAAATATATTGGTAAAATAAAAGAGGGGTAACCTTGGCGCAACTGGTAGGTCACGGATTCAAGTCCTGGAAACAACCTCTTGTGTAATAAACAGGGTAAGGCTGCGTACACTACACCAAATGGTGGGACTCTTTCCCGGACCCTGCGTATGCGGGAGCTTTAGTGCACCGGGTTGCCTTTTTTATATTGGTAAAATAAAAAAATGGTATATTTAGAGGGACATAAATGTTATGTAAGCCAAATTTAAATCAGTAGATGCGTAGTCATGTTATGAATGTGTGGAAAATACATACTCATGTGTAAGTTTATGCAGGCTACAAGTTTGATGATAAAAAGCCCGACTCACCAACCTTAAAAATCAAGTTTGCGCACTTTCCTTTCCGCCCACCAACAGATGATGGACAATAAGCATATTAGTATGACAGACTCATGCTGACTGGTATTGTATTTCTTTGTTGTGAAGTTTGATGCTGCTCAGATGAACTCTATCTGATGGATAATTTGCTTTTGGATTCAAAATTTTAGACGAGGCCTGGCTGTTAAATCTAGATTTTTTTGTTAGAATTGTCATGATCTTAGGAATTAGGCTGTGGCATTGTAACATTGAGTTTTAATCTGTCATAAATCCCACGTCGGTAGGAGTTTCCCGCCCTTTCTTCCTCTAGCAGGGAGTTGTGTATTATAAAATAAAATGGTCAGTTGTTATTTTAATGCTTATTCAGGCATCTATTTGGCATTATATACCCCAGGCAATACCGCAACACACACAAACACACTCATTGTTGTTTTGGTAGAGCTTTATAATAAGTTCTTTAGTGCCCGACCCCCCTATCCCCTATTGAGTAGAATCCAGGTTCTCTCGAGTTTAATTTTTTTTTTTTTTTGAAAGCTGATTGTAGGGAATCAAGATATTTCTGGGCACAACTGTGAAGATTAATTCCTCACAGTAATTATAATTTATTTTAGAGGTTAATGGACCCTGCATATTGGTGGTAAGTGGCCACAATGGCCCTTCAAATAAAAGAAAATCTCTCCTCCCCCCTCATTTTTAAAAATCCTCTAAAATCTTTTTTTTGTTTGCCAATTTTGATTCACTCTGGATCACACAATCTACAAGATTATAAGTCTAACATCTTATAGTAAACTTCAAAATTTTCCGGTTTTTTACACTTTTGAATTGACCAATCTCAAGGTGTAAAATGTTTGCTCAGATTTTTTTAACACAGTTCTAGAATCTGCAACAAATTTTAATTTAAGATCTTCGTTCTTCCACACTCATGGATTAATCTTACTTGACTAAAAACTGTTATATGCAGAGGAATACCATAGTGGTGTTTTTTCTCCTACGTAATGATCCAAGTTAGAACAAAAACCAGTAGATTTATTGACATGTATGATGTTAACCTTGAAATTTGTTTATCTTCTATGTTTTCACAAACCAAAATCTTCAATCCCAAGTGTGTTTATTCTCTTCCATGTGAACTTTGTTGGTCTTGTGTATGTTGCCAAAACATCATCGTACCGAAAGTCTGAAACTATAGATGTATGCGTTTGGAGATGAAACGACCAATTTCTTAATAAGAATGATGTTCAATCAGAGCATAATTTGCACACCTGGTTAGGGTGTACAAAGATGGTCTGCTTGTAAAATGTAATTCTCTCCTCTACCCTTCATCTATGTATTGTATATTGTGTTTATTTATGAGAATTGTTGCAAGAAAAAAAATGAAATTCATAAATTGAACATTTAATATCTTTGGATCGACCAATCCGGACGTGTTAAAGAACCATGAGTTTGTCCAACATATGTAATATTGCACATATTAAAGAAACTAAAAGTAGCAAATTTTTATTAAAAAACAACAATTATTTATTAAAAAGTTATATATTTAATATAAAAACACAAGTTTCAATACAAACTTACTACTTATTTTAATCTTTTTAACTTGTGCAAGTTTACACACGATAGAAAAATCCTATAAAAAAAATTGAAAATTGTATTTTACACCTCTATATCGAGGTGTAAAAATATGTTAGACACTAGGGTGAGTGCTTAAATGACGTGTCTAAGTCTTGTGACTACACAAGACTTTCTCTTAAAATTATTGCCGACATATTATTTTTTTTAGGTTAAATTAAATTAAATTTATATAGTTGTAAAAAAAATTATATCTATATTTCAAACGATAAACTCTTTTAAGCTCGCAATATAAATAACTCTTTTTTTCATGCTCGTCTTTCAAAAAAAAATTTAAGATTTTTTTTTTATGAACTTATGATTATGATTAAAATTATATGAATAAGTGGTTGTGACTTTCCAATTGTAGCAACTATGTTTATCTTTTACCAATAATATAATAAATATAGTATAATTTTTCAATAGCGCAAACAATATTAACATTATTATAGACAAATTTATTTAAGGGTATAATTAGAATAATGAAAAATTCAGCCCAAAATCCCATTTACATATTGTTACGATATATTGTTATAATTGTTAAATATGCTTGAATCTCATCCCAAAAGTTAGCTCAAAGGATGAAGGTACTCAAGCATATTTATACAATCGACGTCCTGGGAACCTGAGTGATGTGAGACTAACAACAAACTACAGACAACTTCAAAACCAACTTCAACACCCACCCTCATGCCTAGTGTGAGCCTGGGTTCAATTCCCACATCGCAATCCTTAACCCAGCTATGATACCATGTTAAATGAGTTTGGATCTCATCTCAAAAATTAGCTCAAAAGATAAGGGTACTTAAGCATATTTATACACTCGACGTCCCGGGAACTTGAGTGATGTGGGACTAACAACAAACTACAAACAACTTCAAAACTAACTTCAACACCCACCCTCACGCCTAGTGTGGGCCTGAGTCCAATTCCCACATCACAATCCTTAACCTGACTCTAATACCATGTTAAATGTGTTTGGATCTCATCTCTAAAACTAGCTCAAAGGAGAAAGGTACTCAAACATATTTATACACTCGACGTCCCGGGAACTTGAGTGATGTGGAACTAACAACAAACTACAAACAACTTCAAAACCAACTTCAACACCCACCCTCACGCCTAATGTGAGCCTGGGTTCAATTCCAACATCGCAATCCTTAACCTGGCTCCGATACCATGTTAAATGTGTTTGGATCTCATCCCAAAAGCTAGTTCAAAGGATGAGGGTACTTAATCGTATTTATACACTCGACGTCCCATGAACTTGAGTGATGTGGGACTAACAACAAACTACAAACAACTTCAAAACCAACTTCAACACCCACCCTCACGCCTAGTGTGGGCCTAGGTCCAATTCCCACATCGCAATCCTTACCCGACTCTGATACCATGTTAAGTGTGCTTGGATCTTATCCCTAAAGGTAGCTCGAATGAGGAGGGTACTCAAACATATTTATACACTCAATGTCCTGGAAACCCGAGCGATGTGGGACTGACAACAAACTACAAACAACTTCAAAACAAACTTCAACACCCACCTTCACGCCTAACATGGGTCTGGGTCCAATTCCCACATTGCAATCCTTAACCTGACTCTGATACCATGTTAATTAAGCTTTTGGGATGAGATCCAAGCTTATTTATGATGATATCAGAGTCGAGTTAAGGATTGTGATGTGAGAGTCGGACCCAGGCCCACGATAGCCGTGAGGGTCAGTGTTGAAGTTGGTTTTGAAGTTGTTTGTAGTTTGTTGTTTGTTCCACATCGCTCAGGTTCTCAAGCTGTTGAGTGTATAAATATGTTTGAGTCACCTCATTCTTTGAGGTAGCTTTTGGGATGAGATCCAAGCTTATTTAACAATAATATATATTGTTATAGATGTTGTCCATTATATTTTTGTGTTTTTTTTTCCTTCTTTTTTAGGAGAAACGGTTGCATGTTTTATTATATCAAACTATCATTTTAATTAATGGTAAAGTGAAGGGTAAAATTGAACAATAAAAGTCCAGTAAAAAAGGTTGTATTCTCTTTATATATTAAGATATAAATATATTTTATGAGCAGTGTGAGATTTTGTAATGTATGTGTATACTTTTATTATTCGATAATATCAATTACTATATTTTTTTCCTAAAAACCTCTAAAAAAAAATCCTAAATATCTATTATTATTTTTTGTTATACTTTAGAAACAATTATTTAGCTTGTCTCCCATACATCACTAGTCAAATATCTAGTTAATTACGATTAGAAAAATGATAAGATTTATGTGCGTTTTTTTTTTTGTTGAAGAAATCAAAATGAAATATTGAAACATAGAGCCAACTTTCAGGTACAAGGTGTACCTCAGAAAGAGCTCACAAAACACTGTCAGAGTACAACAATAGTGAAAAAATTAGCCAATTCCTGCACATAACAAAGGATTTTGGCACCAATTGTAAAAACTATAATGAAAAGATACAACACTAGCTTTAAACCACCAGAAGGAAAGATGTTGGACATTCTCCAGAAGTTGTAAATGGGAACTCTGGGTGCCTCTGAAAATTCTAGCATTTCTTTCCTTCCAAATTACCTAAGTTGTAGCAAACCAAATCAAATGCATAAAAGAGCATCTAGATCTACCGTAGCCTGTAGACGAACCGAACTGAATGAAATGATCCAAAATATGGGAAGGATCCGCTGAGTGAACACAAAGCCAATTTCTAACTAGCTGCCAAAGATGACCGAAGAAAGCACAGGATAGGAATAGATGGCTTTCGGATTCATGAGAATCGCACCCACTAACACAGTTCCGCGCCTCAGGAAGAATGATACCTCTACGAAACAAATTTAATTTTGAAGGCAATCGGTTGTGAAACAAACGCCAAGCGAAGACCGAAACCTTCAAAGGCACGTCCTTCCTCCATAATAGCTTAGTCGGAATCTGGTCATTGATCTGCGTCGTCTCTGTGAGCAAACGGTAAGCGCCACTAGCCGTATAACCTTTTGGCTGTGTCAGGGGTCCACTTCCAGACATCACCAGAATCAACCTGCAACGTAACTATTAATAAAAAAAGCCTACACTCCTCTAGTAGCTCCTCTTCCCAAACCCAAAGCCTCCTCCGCCACTTCCAAGCTTCCCCACCCACTTCCAAGCTTCCTTTTAAGTTGTTTTTAATTGAACTACCTATAATTTATTCAAATCTATAATTTTCTTTAAGTTTGTTACCATAAAAAAAACCTAAGACGTAAATTTTATCCTAAGAAAGAGAATGTTCCATGGAGTCTAATTGTACAATTTGTTATTTCTCAATTTGTTTTTAAAGAACCACCGTGGAACAAATAGGATTGCACTTCTGTAACATAGTGGTGGGCTATGTCACATAACATAGCCAGTAATAAGTGTCATGTGCATAAACCATGGTGAGTCTCAGGCATCACTTTTTCAAGTGCACTTGCCATTGCTTGATCTTGGTCAGTGAAGATTGTCTTTGGTTTTTTGTTGTTGTGTGCTTGTAAAAATGTATCAAACAACCATTTAAATGACTCAATTGTCTCATCATACATTAGTGCTGCACCAAAAATGATTGAACCTCTATAATGGTTAAAACCAGAAGAAAAAAAAATGCAAGTGGTCTATTGGCATGGTTGGTACAATATGTGGCGTCTAATGAAACAACATCACCAAAATACCCGTGATCCAAAATCATACGTGCATCACACCAAAACACATTTGTAATTTATTCTTCGGCATCCATCTGATATGCATGAAAGAAGGATGGATTCTCCAACAATTGCCGTTGAAAATATTGTGAAAGACATCCAATCTCACCATACGTCATACTTCTTTTTCTTTTTGCAGTGATGTAGTTTCTTACATCCTTCTCTGTAAATCCAACATTAGCTCTATGCCCTGCATGTGTGCTCATAAGTTGAAATGTGGACTTCTGTCTTAATCCAGAGTCGTTGGCCATATCAATTTTATATGCTTGTACTTCAGTTATCTTTCTATGTGATCGAAGCATGTGTGTAGTCTTTGGAATTTGTAGTTCATGGTTATGTTCATCTAGAAACTCATGGATGACCAACTTTTCGTTCTTACAACGTGAAAGTGTAATTCTTGCAAGACAATTTGTTCTAATATCAGCTCTCTCGTATTTTCCTTCATATGCATTTTTGTTCCCTGTATTCTTTAGCCCTTCCTTACAACAAACGAACCTACATGATGTTACACTATCGTCTTTCTTCTTGTTTGTAAAACGTACTCTAATTCCGAAGCCCACACGTAAACCATAAGCAAGCCAAAATTGTTTAGCCTCTTCCATATTATCAAATCCCATTCCAACCTCTGGCTTCCAATCAAC
>Ga0315913_1005142_pt1 | contig 15893 bp, 10 predicted proteins | sample MpolsnodulesMG_FD_207736 | JGI IMG/M metagenome (GOLD analysis project Ga0315913, IMG submission 207736) | Medicago polymorpha root nodule microbial communities from Los Angeles, California, United States - small nodules | ecosystem: Host-associated > Plants > Roots > Nodule | place: USA... | reverse complement strand
TTTCAAAATTCATTGTTACAACATATATATAAATAAATGGAACCATTAACTCTTCAAAAACCAAGAAAAATAATCTAAAAACTGTAAAGGTGAATGAGAAAGGGGAATAGGTTATATTACCATGTCTGGGGATTTCAGATTGTAGCTTCGATTGACAAGAGGTGAGAAAATGAAACCCTCAATTGATCAATTGAAAGAACGACACAGTGTTGTGATAAGGGCTTCGTTGACGACGATGGTGCCGAACGAAGGTTGAAAGAACGGCGCACTGTTGTTTGCAGCTCTCATTGAATCATATTGATCAATTGAAAGAACGACACAGTGTTGTGATAAGGGCTTCGTTGACGACGATGGTGCCGAACGAAGGTTGAAAGAACGGCGCACTGTTGTTTGCAGCTCTCATTGAATCATATTGATTAATGAGATGATTGGTTACCGTAAACCGTTGATTGACGATGGCAAAAGGACACAACAAGGAAGAAGGGGGTTCTTTCAAATAGAGGAAGAAGGGGGGTTAACGACAAAACTAAGGAATGGATGAGGATCACGTGCCAATCTTTTCAATTACTTTTAATTTCTTTATGGAAATATATTAGCCATGGGATCAATTGATTTTAATGGTTGAGATTTGGTGTAAGTCTCTAGACTTACACCTGGTGTCAACGGTATATATATAGAGTCAGGATCCATTAATTAGCGGGTAGTTAAAATATCCGTTTATTTTATCTATGAATATCCATTAAGGTATCCGCTCCGTGTCCGTGGCGAATTTTATCCACGGATATTCGCGGGTGCGGATTATTTTGTCATCCCTATTTGTAACTATATAAATATTTCTCTCTTTGACAAATTGAATATGCGCTTTATACTTCATATATTTTATAAAAAAAGAGTTAAGCAACCTACAACTTTATTATAATACCAAAAGTCAGTTGACTTTAGCTCAATGCTATTCTAATAATTGATCATAAATAAAATCTTTTACAAATACAACTCACACACAAACTGATCAATTTGTTATATTTTTTTTATACAATCTCCTATATCTTTTATTATTCATACATTTTCTACGCGCAAGATCAATAACACTAAATATAAACATCTCTGTATCAAAATATAAATTTTAGTTTGTCACACATTGTGAGAATCTAACTCTTTTTGGTACTAACATGTTACAAACCTCTTACCTTTTATATATCATATCATATTAGACTTTTCACGCAACTTCAATAAAGAGGTGGCACTTGAAAACTCCACAAAAAAAATTGTGCAACCATTCACCATTATATAAATTTTTTGTCAAATGAAAACTAGAGTTCAAAAACATTACATGTAAGAATGATATTCCAATTACGTTGTCACTCTAAATCTATCACCTTTCATTTGTAACGCCTAAAATAACATAGGAATAAAAGAGCTTTGGAGGACTAGGTCAAAATCCAAAGAAACAACCTTTTCTACAAACAACACTTATGGCGTTAAAAACCTAATGAAGAAATTTGAAATGGATAAAACTACGGTGAAGAAAAACAATAGAACCGTGCAAGAAAATATCAAATGCTAAGACCAACATCGCAGCTAAAAAATAGCCAAACCTATTCCTAGTGAAACAATTAAACAAATCTAAAATTAGAAAGTTTATAAAGATCAAGAAAAATAAGCCTCACTAATAAAATTCCACCAAATAAAGCCATCTATCATGCTGATGCAAGGAGGAGTGGGGAGACGACTGCGTTCATTTAGGTGGAGAATGAACAAAAATGGATCGACGAAGACTTGGTTTGAAGAAATTAAATTACTGTCATGGAAATGGTTATCTAGCAAGCTGCAGGGGTTCATCTACACATTCAATCAAAGGTCTTTAAACCCCCTGGAATGTTTTGGAATAAAGATTGAATAATGGGGGAGCCTTGAATAATGCTGGTGCTGTGCATTGTAAATTCACATATCGCTTGTTCATCATCAGAGGCATTTTTTGTTGTTCATTGTCAAATTAGTGTTAATCATTCTACATCATTAATGGCTAGGCTTGAATTATGAATTAAGGATTGTTTTGGTGTGTTGTATGAGGGCTTGAATTATGAACAGGGGTGGCTGAGTTTTGAGTAAATTACTTCATTATCTCAATCTCAAATTCACTTATGCTTATTTCATCCAAACTTTCTCATCATTTTATGGGATGAATGAGAGATCTTAAATCAAAGTTTAATATATTATTAATTAATAGAAATATAACTTTTTTCAAACAACAACTTAACGAGAATATTAGTGATTGAACTCGAGTGCAAACCACGCAATTATACAAACCAATTTAAAAAGGTAAAAAGGAACCATTTGGGGTTGGTCTAGTGGTTGACTTGGGATTTTGGAGTGTGCTCCTCCAAAGGTCTCAAGTTCGATCCCCTCTGCTGCCAATTTTGGTGGGCTAGCTCCATACAGAGCTTGCTCTGGCTTTAAACGGGGCCCCCGCAAGTGGGCGGTGAGATTGATCCTCTTGAATTAGTCGGTTCTTGGATCGGATACCGAGTTTTTAAAATAAAATAAAAAAAAGACGAACACATTTTTTTTGACAAAAGACGCACACATGTATGAATTATGATCAATTTATTTATTCATTTTTTAAACATAAAAGATTATTACATTTTATTATTTAAACTACTATCAATTTATTCAATATTATATATAAATGGATGCCAAAACTAATTGATCAAGTTGTGCGCCTTGAATATCATCATTCAGGTATGTGAGGAGAGCGACGAGAAGATGGAGGAGGACGACGAAAAGGTGGACGAACAGGTGACTTAGGAGGAGAACGAGGAACAGGAGATGGAGGAGAATTATGAACCGGTGGCGGAGGAGAATGTTGAACTACGGGTGCCTTAGGAGGAGAAGGTTCAACGGGAGACGGAGGAGACTCAGAAACTGGTGGTTCCTCAGGAGGAGAAGGTTCTTCAGGAGACGGAGGAGACTCGGATTCTGGTGGTGGAGGTGAATGTTGAACCGGTGGTTCCTCAGGTGAAGAAGGAGGAATAGTATAACCTGAAATAGTCATAAACTTTGAACTATTAGAAAAATCAATATAAAAACAAGAAAAAAGAGAGAAAGACATTTAACTTACTTCCACACATGCCTCCTGGTGGAGGAATTTCACTTCCACAAGTATGAGCAGCATCCACAAATTTTTTCATGCTGATAATGAGCTCAACTTTTCTGGGTATATGTTTGCAGACGCAAGGGATATCAGCAGCTTTCATGACCGCACAACACTGCTCTGAAGGTGGAATTTCTGGCCCTAAGATTTGGATGTATTCAGCACATTGCAGCAAAATGGCTGCCCTAGTACGATATGAGCATCCTTTTTTTTCAACAGCAGACGCATTGATCCCTAACACTAAGATGCTTGTAGCAAGCACCAATATTGAAAAGCCTACGTATCTAATTCCCATGCTAAGTATCTCTTTGCTCTTAGCTAGGAATTAGGATGGAGGTTTATTGTACTATTGGAGAACAGTTTATATAGAAAGGTGGTGGAGTTAAAGCGTATATGCATAAAAGTAACTTTTTATCTTAAGTTTTGTTTTACTCTTGGTCAAAAAAATAATTTTAGCTTTGTTGATTAATTCAGTCAAAAAAAAAAAAAAAGGACTTAGTTTTTATGATCAAAATATTTTATCTTTAAAATATGAGATTGACTACCAAATTTTTAATACGAACTTTATTAGTAGCTAACATCTGCACAATCTCTGTGGGTTAATTTTTTTCACCGAAATCAACTCTTTAGATCGTTTTTTCCCTTCCATTTTATTTAAGTGGCCACGGTACCACATTCAAATGGTCATGTACCATATTAAAGATATATTTTTAGAATGGAACATATGGTGCAGTAAGACTTTGATACAATTGTTGTTGGGTTGTTTTATTCTCTGAACGTCATTCTTGATAGCCTACTTACATAATTTTGGACAAGGTGACAAAACGTCTTAACGAGAGCGGCCTAGTCCGTGACTCAACCTAGTAATCTCTTCAATGACCAAAAACAGTTTTTTGAACTATTTTATCAACTATTGTTCCAACAATTTTAAGACGTTCACTACAAGAATTCAATGGATTTGCATGTGTCAAATGCCCACGCAAATGTAAAAAAGGCCACACAAAGGCAAAAGTGCAGAGGATATTTGTCCCACGCAAATAAGCGTCTCACAACTGTTTGCGGTAGAATTCAGACTGCTGCAAATCCCAAGGAACCATTGTGGTGTACTAAAAGCCGACACAAAGTCCAACCTGTTTAGTTTTTTCCTTTTTCCTTTGTGTCGGAATAAGGACTGCCGCAAATGCTATGCAGTATTAGCGGCAAAAAAAGGTCGACAAAATTCTAATGATATTTGGTAAAGATATATGATATATATACATTTAATTTTAATAATTAACATTTTTTTAAAATAATTGTCTTTAATAAAAAATATTTCATTAGACGGTATTCAAAATGTATATTTAAATACTAAAAACTATTTCATTAATAACATTAATAATTAATCCTTTATTCATTATAAATTTTTGTCTTTAACATACTTTAACTTAAAAATTCTTTCATTTTTCAAAAACAAAATATACTTGAACTTAAATATATCTATGGTTTTTATCTCTTCACAATTTTTTAAGATATATATATATAGAACTAAAAAATTAAGATGTAGAGAGAAGGAGAGAGAATGAATTAGAGAGAAGAGAAGTTGTAAAAATGAGTGTTGAGTGAGGCTATTTATAGAGTAAAAAAGTTTTCAGCTAGCTGGACATTTGCTTCGGTAAAGACCGACCCAAATTCAAAAAAAATCTTGATCTGGACATTTGTGTTGGCCATCATCCCGACGCATTTTTCTCCCGTCCAATTTTTGCGGTGGAATTTTTCTGGTGCAAATCCCATTTTTTCAGACCATACTTGACATTTGTGTGGCTTTTCAGACCATGCTAGTGTGCGCCCTCCATTGATTAGTGAAGCAAGATCATGTTATTTATTCCACAACGGTCAAATGATCTTGACCCTCCATTTTGGTTGCCTCATTGGTTCTTGCACTATATAATAAGTGATTAATCCTCACTAATCTTTACACCAAACGTTATCCTGAGTTGTCAAAGAACTTTTTTCTCTTCTCTTTTTTAACTTGTGTTGACGAGCCCTTCTTTTCTTATTCTAATTTTTGTCCATTTGAATTCAAAGAGGGTCCTTAAAAGCATAGTCCCTTTAAATTATAATGTCTCTAAAAAATTAAGAATGACCTTAAAAGCATAGTCTATTTGATAATTTTCACCCCTTCAAAATTAAGAGTATACTTAAGATCATATCGCTTTCGAGATACATTGTCCATTCCGAAATAAGAATGATCTTAACAATATAGTTTCATTTAATAATATTTTATGCCCTTGGAGAAGTTAGATGTTAGAATAGTGAAAATACCATATTTGAACGGCCACAGTACCGTAGTAGAGTGGTCACGGTACCACATTTGAGTGGTCTTGTACCATATTGGAGGTGTATTTCTAAAACGGATCCTACATTGTAGTGGACATCATGATTGATTGTCTGGTTGTACAATGTTAGACAGTGCCACAAAAGTCTTAAAAATGTGACGTAGCTCAGTCCAATAATTTCTTCGATAATCGAAAATAATTTTTTTAACTACTTTTTCAACTATTGTTCTAACAATTTTTATCGCCAAAAAATCAAACATACACCTTGTACCTTCAAAAGAATCACAATACGATACGACCATCATTTTGACAAACTCACCTCAATCCAAAGATGTACTAAATTTCAAAGCCATGAAATAGAATAGAACATTGTGGATTTTTGGTGAATCATTGAAAGAAAACACTTATTCATCAATTCATTGCTAATGTCAAAAAGTATAATAATCTACTACTATACCAAATCGCACGGGTCAAGAGTCTAGTTCATCACTTGATGTCATCTTGAGGAGAGATTGCAACAACAACCCGCTCCACCAGAATACGTACCTATTTTGACAATTCTTTTTCATTAAACAAATATGATGATAACGCGGTTAAGCAAAAGAAACATAGTCGGTGTGGAATTGCTTGAACTCTGTTCCAACAACAGTGTATTGTCTCCTTAAAAACACGTAACATGTTACATACCCTTCAAATCCAACCATTTCCGTTTCCTACATAATTCATTCAACCTTGTTCTGAATCTCTCATCACAAACTTTTATCTCTTCCTCTTACACACAACATGAACAACAACAACCAAAACCAATCATCACCTGATGAAAACCCATTTGCATCACCAACACCACCACCACCACCATCATCATCATCTGTTCCACCACAGAATCATGCAACAACTGAGAATTGGGGAACACACATGATGGGAGCACCAGCTGTACCAAGTAGTCATCCAGACAACAAAAAAGCAGCTTTACAAACTGCTTCTGCTGATGGACAAGGACAACCTCAGGTTCATTACTACCAGCATGATCATCCTTACGTGCAACACAGTCCTGTTGATAAGCCTAGCAGTAGTCCTATGGAATCAATTCTTCATATGTTTGATTCTTGGAGTAAAAAAGCTGAAGCTACCGCCAATAACATCTGGCACAATCGTGAGTAACTAATTTTATTCATTCCTCTATATTTAGATAGATTTGTTTTAATTAACAGTCAATCCTCCTTTACTTTTAGAACCTGTTTAGATTGACTTATTTGATCTTTTCTACTCACATAAGCACTTTTGATATTTTATGAAATTTGTTTTCAGCTTATTTTCATAAGCTCTCTAGGATAACTTCTGCAAATAAAAAAATATATATTTAATTTTATAGCTTATACTGATAAGCTTTTATGCTATAAGCTGCAAATTAAGTTGTTTATCCAAATAGGAACCTAATAGTGTAGCTTCTCACAATTTGGTATTGAAATTAATTTTATAAGCTGTTTTAGCTTATTTTCATATGCTCTCTTAAGATATCTTATACGGAAATGTTTTAGAAATAGGTTATACATAAGTACTTATCATAAAAAGTGCTTATGCTATATGCTGTGAATGTGATTATGTTTTTCATCTAAACAAGACCCCTAATAATAGTGTAGCATCTCGCAATTTAGTATTAAAATTAATAGTCTTAATATGAATTTAGCTTTTTGTGTGAATCAATTTAATAATATTGAAATTATCATGAAGAACTAATACAATGTATTCTAGTGTTTTAAATTTGCAAAATTATTTCAAATTTTGTTAATTTTACATTAAGTTGGTAAATTATTTTACTTCAATCATTAAATTGGAGCAAGTATATATCTAGGGGGGTTTGGAGGTAAGCCTTAGAACATATTTAGATTGACTATCATATCATAATCAGGGTGAGCTACTGTGATTTTGACAAAAACTATACTTTGGAGCTTCAACAAAATCACGATGCCACCGTGATTTTGCCTAACTCACTAATCATCCAAACATACACTTAAAGGGTGGTTGAATCTTCGATTTTTATATGATGTTTTTGTTACTACTGTGATTTGCAGTTAAAACAGGGCCTTCAGTGTCTTCAGCTGCAATGGGGAAGATGAATCTGACTGTAAAAGCGATATCAGAGGGTGGATTTGAGTCACTTTACAAACAAATATTCACTACTTATCCAAATGAGAAGCTGAAAAAGACATTTGCTTGTTACCTTTCAACAACAACAGGGCCTGTTGCAGGAACCCTTTACTTATCAGATATTCATCTAGCATTTTGCAGCGATCGCCCTTTGAGTTTCACTGCACCCTCCGGCCAAGTGACTTGGAGCTACTACAAGGTACTCTATTTATTATATTTATGAACATTCCTTGTCAAAATTTGTTCAACTTTTCTACGAGCGAGAGGGTCAATTAAAGGGATAACTACATAGAGTTTAATGATTATATATAGAGCGTTGGTAAGTAGGTAGACACTCGAGCATAGTATAACGGAACAAGTGGAGCTGAAAGTGTAACGAGCGTAGTATTAAAACAGAGATTTGTACCCTGTAACTCTAGTTCAATGCATAATAATAAAGTACAACAGTCAATTTGTTGTTGATAAACATAATTGGCCGAATTCAGTGATTAATCCCGTTCTCTTGTGTGTTCATTTTCTAACTTCAAAACTGGATTTGCTATTCTAAAAGTATCTTACCATTTACCGGCAATATTGTTAGCAGAAAATGCAAATCGCAACAATGAAACATGACCGTTTGTTTACACAATTCGACCAATTGTGTCTACCTCTGCCACTATAGAACAGCTGTAGTTCCGTATATTACTTGAGTGAATTTGGGTTTACCATCTTACAAGTCATATTACAAATTTACAACAATAGTACAATATTAACTGGTTCTAGTTTCGCAACGCTATGCTAGCTCGCCTCCCCCGTCCCTTGTCCCTCTTTTGTGTCTATTTATGAGTCATACTCAACAAATATCTATAAAATAAAACATAAATACATGATTCTGTAAAATTCCTATTACAACTTTCGGTACACAGTCTTAAACTATAAAAATTGAAATGAATGTTTGATATGGTGTATGAAATTTGACTTGTTATGTTGTGTAATAGGTGATGGTGCCTTTGGGGAAGATTGGAACAGTTAATCCTGTGATCATGAGGGAGAATCAATCAGAGAAGTATATCCAGATTGTTACAGTTGATGGGCATGATTTTTGGTTCATGGGTTTTGTTAATTATGATAAAGCAGTAAAGAATCTATCAGAAGGCATCTCACATTTTGTTGTGCCAGGTGTGGCCGCACCGTCACCATCGACTAACTAGTTCTTCAAGCTGGAATTTTCCCCATTTCTTGTAGAGTGTGTTTGTGATTGTTTTAATTTCTTGTTTAGAAGGTATAATATTGTATTTTGTGCATTGAATCAGTAGTTGATTATGTAAATTTTGTAGTGACATGTATGCTAAATTTCATTACTCCACAGTTAATATTGATATACATGTATGTTCTGTATCATTTCTTCCTCTAAGGTGTTATTGCAATTTTACTTTTCAGTTACTTGTATGCTCCAACTTGCAAAAGTCAATTTCATTGCAATGCTATAACTAAATATAATTGCATTCTTTCATTAGTTAAATATTTTGACTTCTGAAAATGGTTAAATAAATTATTGCTTAGGGCTGAAGAAAATGATGGATGAATGTATTTTGACACACTCAGCAATCATAAAGAGAGGTGGAACAATTAATGATGGTTTATTTTGTCATATTCATGAATATGAGTCACTTATCTCTCCTATAAATAGAGAGGCTTGTGAAATGAATAGTGCCAAACTACAACATAGGGTGAAGCTTGGGGCACTTCAAGCTTTCAATTAGCTCGTTTCTATGATATTGACTGAATTATGATTCGAGAGATAGTAAATAAGTTGATGATGTGCGAAACACTAAATTTGATTTTTCTAAGTATGTTTTGCTTATCTCTTGTTGTGGGAACATCTTATTTTTGGAAAACAACTTTTAAGTTTTGTTTGTTAGACATCTGCCAATTACATTACTCACGCCATTTTTAATTATATAAATAAATGGGTAAGTAGAAATGGAGTTAGTTGGATGTCTTTTTTAAGTTGGGGTTGGTTTGCCAAGGTAAGTTGGGGTTGGTTTAGAGGTTTTTGATGTGATATATAATTATTTCTTTCGTAAAAGAACACGTTAACTTATATTGCTTCCTCTTAAAAAACTTATATTATTTAAGTTTATTTTGATCAAAAAATCTCTTAAAAGTTTATTGATAGTGTTTCAAAGCCAATTATTTTACAACAATATATAAATTTATTTAAAAAATATATGTTTTGTTGATTTAAAAATTTAAATTTTACTCGTTGATCAGAATGAAGAAGCAATTTTTTGTGAAGAATTCAGAAGCAATTGTATGACCTCGAACAACTTATGAGTTATTACCACTTCAAATCACTCCTTTCTTATTCGTGCATTGCCCGCTTGATGAATAACTGCACAAACATCGTATTTATCCAACATAGATGTCGTGGATATCCATTTACATCCCAATAAGCTACACTAAATTTTTTTCATTTTTTTTTTAAGTTTTCATTGTAGTGTTTTATTAAGTTGTTGAAGTTGGAACCAGTTTGTTTCAATCATTTTACCATCATGGCACCGAAAAAACAGAAGAAAATTTTTCAAGACGAGAAACAATAGATAAAACTAACAAATTTGCCACCCATATTACATGTTCATAAATTTGGCAGGTTACATTACAAAGAGAACAATCGTATGAACATCCCAATCATCAGATCGAGTAAAAATAAACCTATTGTAAGGAGAAAAAAAACTTCAAGCATGATGGAGAAAATCGCATGAACATCCCTTGTTTAATCGTACAGCTTTCTAATAATACACTCTCGTCTCATATTAATTGAGATAGTTTGATCATGTCCACTATTCACATAATCTACTTTTTTTACTAATGTATAAAGACAAACATTGGTATATAAGATGTTTAACATGTCTCAATGAATGTTTTTAAAACATCAATTTTTTATAACTTTTGGTAATAGATAACTAAAGATGTGATATTAATCAAGGGGCTTGGTGCAATTGTAATCAGGCGTTGTTTGATCTATATAGAATTCAGATGTTGAAAATAGCATCCTAAAAATATTGTAAGCAAATTCGTAAACTGTTGCTAAAAACCACTAAATTTTACGACCAAACCAATTTCACGTAAAAAAACACAAATGAACAATCAAAAATAATTTATAACAGTAGATTTTATTTATTTAAAGTTATTCAAAATGTTGATTTTCAACCAAGTAAGCTGGACTCGCATGTAAGATTTTCATATCAGGTTTCTGTCCATACACAATGAGAAACAAATTTAGACAAAACTGATTGGACCAAAGATCAGTTCTATAAGCAATAATCAAATAATCCCACAACAAAAGGATACTCGCAATCGCAGGCTGTTAGTTTTTCTTAAATCAAGATTTTGTGATTTTTCTTTGGACAGCTGACAAAAACAAGACAACTTTTTTGGACAGCAAGTTATGGAAATGTGAAGAGATACTTTAACTAGTCAAAATGTGAACAAGAAAGTTGTTCAACTCTAAGGTTAGAGCAAGATGCAAACGAGACATACGATGAACACAAACTCCAGAGTCTGTCTCCTTTTATCTACAAGCTTGTAACTGACGTGATAAATTTCAGAGTACAAACTTGTGGGATTGACTTGGTAAAGTGGCTAATTTTTCACCCACGGACAACAGATTAGAGGATCATTAAAACATAATAATAAATGGAAATCAGTACAAAATAGCTATGAGATCACTTGATCAATTGATATACTTTTGCTAACTAAGATCCATACCATTCATGTAAGAACTGAAAACAACTGTTCAGGCTATGCCGTCAAGAAATTAAAATTGTTCTCTCACTAACTCATTTAACCATTCACTCAAAAAGTTCAATAACATGTGTTCTAACTAGGTGAAAACTGACCACTGGCAGAATATCACACTCTAGTCTCTGATGTTTGATTGTAAAGGTACTGATTTGTCAAAGATTAACGCTTCTTCTTGCTTCCTTTTGCACCTGATTTTGATGGTGTAGCTACCAGGTACACAAACATGACGATAATGCTGATCACTGAGATTAGAGATCCATATTTAGCCAGCAACCTCTGTAGACAATAACATTTTGACATTAAGGGAAAGAAATTATACTATTATCGGTATTATGATACATCCAGAAAGCAGTTAAAAAAACGCATCATGGAGAAGATTTTAAGCTGTAGTGTTAATTACTTGTGAAACCCATTAGGAGAGAAAGGTTGGTGGGCAAAACACAGGTGAAGTTTATGATGACCATTTGTGGTGTTCAAATCATATATGGTACAGTTGTAAAAAAAAAAAATGAAGTTTACGGTCTTTGGAAAGAAAAAAGGTTTTCTACTTCCAATTCCTGCTTTAACTTTAATTACAATTCTGCTACATTGTTTTCATTTTGTTTCCTATTTTCAAAGGTTTGTGCAAGAAACAATTAAAACGACTTTATCATGTTTTAGCTGTTTTCATTGTAAACCTTTCAAAATACGAAACAAAATGAAAATGAGGTGAGTTTTGTGATTAAAAGGGAAAACAAAATGTTGTCTGAAACCAAAGGGACTCTTATTGTTTGCATCGGTATTCCATTTCTCAAGAGTAGAAAAAGTTGCACCAGCAATGTGCATGAGACCCACTTTGTCCTAGTCATCATGCTTGACCGGCAACTTACAAAATCAACTACCGAAATAGACAGCTCTCATGCAAAATTCAAATTTATATAAAGAACAAAAAAATTCAAAATTTAAAATAACAGAGCATATAATAAATGTCCATACCTTAGCCTGCGAAATCCAATCCGACGAAATATTAATACATGAAAACCAAAAAACAATATGTCAGTCAATGCAAGCAATTTAGATTGATTCATGTAAATGTCAAGTAAACGAGAAACATACCCATTCAAACTTCTTCTCAGGTGCCCTGTCAGCGAGAACATCTAAAGGCAATATGGGAGTTGAATATGCCTCCTAAAAGCAACAAACAATTATGAGGGGAAAAAGTTCACTCACTAGAACAAGAAACAGACAATAGACAACAATGCCAACAAATTAAACCTGCAGAGCAGTGCTTGTGGGGACGCGGAACTTGATGATAGCTGGTTCACCGGCAAAAACTCCCTTTGATTTTGCCTCAAGCTCAAATGTATGGGAGAGGACGCCACCACTGCAAAAAATATGACTTCTTAGTAACAAAAAATGCAGCAGAGTGGAAACAGGAGGTAATTGAAGAGTGGAAAAAAATTGTTAAAGCGATTAATATGAAACTCACGCATCAAGCTTTTCCCATGTCTTTGAAGTGGTACCACTGATTACACTGAAAAGGTCACTTGTCCAACTATCATCTGACAGACTCACGTCATATGCCGTCCTTTAAAAAAGAGTAAGAAAAATGATAAGTGAATATCAATTGCAAAATAGAAAGTTACCAAATGAAAATACACTGCAAAAAATTAAGTTGTTTTTGAATAACATACAATACTAAATGCAAAAACTTAACAAGTCAGACAATAAATTATAAGGCTTGTTAACCTCATGTTCTGAGACAATTGGGAAACAAAACCATTATTCAATTCAACACTGGCAACAGCACACAAAGTCCTATATTATCGATTTACACCCTCGTCTACTAGCCTACCATAACCAATGTCAAAAATTAAACTCTAGTTTGCATTTTGGAACTACCCTCTAACCATTTCTTACAACAACTAAAACAGCAAAACAAGCAATGTAACTTGCAATGCAAATGCAATTCACAAATCGAATCACCTGCATGTGAAATCAGAGGTAGCATTGTCACAAGCCCCTTAAACTAATCTTTGAAATGTTTAATTTTCCGCATCAAGTTCTATCACCAAATCACACAGAAACTCTTCTCAACCAGATCAAATTTAAACAATCAAGAACTCCAGAATCAAATTCATTTCCTTTCACTTACTAATGCATGCAAGCCAGAAAAATCAGCAACCAAAATTAAACATTTTTCTCAATTCATCCTCATACCCACATGATCAAATATAACCATTTTACCTAATTTTCAATAATACTTCTAAATCTAAATAAAAAATCAAGATCCAGCAAAGATTTCTCATATTTACCAGTATCAAATCAGCATCAAAACAGTATAATTACAATCAATTAAACATTCACAAAATTGAATTAAATCGCTAAAAATCAAATTCCAGTAAAATAAGATGAACAAATCAATAATCAGAACATGCATGCAAATGGGAAATTGGGATCTGAGATTGAAAAATTGAAAAGAAAAAAGAATAAAGGGTTATAGATCGGAGCATACGAGGTTCCTTGGTTGTAGATATCGATGGTGACAGAGACTCTTTCAGCGCCAGTCTTGAGCCTGTTGAGAGAGGCTTTCTTGTGAGCGACGATGAAAGGAACGTCGGAGGAAGCGTGCGAGCATAGCAAGAAGGAAGCTATGAGGAGAAATGCGATCAGAGATTTGGAGATTGGATCCGCCATTGATACTCGCAGAGAGAAAGAGAGAGAAATGAAGAGTCAATGAGGGAGAAAGAGAGAGAGGAGATCTCGTGGGAGTGTTATTTTGATGTGTGGTGTATTATAAAGTTGTCATCTTAAGACAAATATTTCAACCACTAGGGTTCGTATCAAAGGGTGCAAAGTGCAAACAATTGAAAATGTACCTAAGTGTACTCCGCGCGCAACTACATAAACGTGTTTAAGATCATATTGGATATCTGACTAATCTGAATACGATTTGTTACCATTTCTTTCAAGTGATTTTTTTGTGTGTTAATCCACTGATTTTTAGGAAAGGGTGTTAGTAATTGGAAGTTCAACTATAAAGTAAGTAAAGTTTATTCAAGATGTGTTTTCAACAAGAATCGAATTTGGTTTTTCCCAAATAATTCGTTATATGTGAAGGTTGTTAACCACTTGAGCTTGATTACTTAATTTTCACCCAAGTGATTTTGAGTGCAGACGAATTTTTCTACCATATACTCAATGCAAATGATAAATTAAAGTAACAACTAAACTTAAATATTTGGTCAAAACCTAAATATAAGAGTTTGAGAGTGATTAACATATTTTTACAAAGAAAGTGTGATGCACATACTATTGATTAAATGACACAATTCAAAGAAGAAGAAGAAATGTGGCATTCACGATGGACAATTTTTTTACATGTGTATCAATTGTACAATTCTTTGTCAAAAAAAAAAATCAATTGTACAATTCAAAGAGTAATAATGTTCCATAAAAACTAAATAATGACATTAACTCTGGACAATTTTTTTTTTACAAATGTATATTAGTTAACTTTGGATAAGAACAAATCAATTGAGAAAATTAAAAATTCGAATCTTGATTGAAATAATCATTAGTTAGATTTTATTTAACTCACAATCGAACTTTTAATAACCAAAATATCATCCTCCGAAGGGTTAAGAGTTAAGACCCAAAGAAAACATTCGAGCATATATTAGTATAAAAACAGTTTAAAGGATATAAACTTTTGGAGATACATTTTAGAGCCAATTGGGTGACAAAGATTCTAATTTCATTAATTTTCTAGCAAAAAACATAAATACCCTTATATGTAAATAGCAATCAAATTGATTTTTTTAGTCAAAATTCAATTAATTTGAATGTTAAGTTCATAAATGAAAAGGTTTTTTTTTAGAAAAATTATAAATGAAAGGGTTAAACTATTAAAGACCGTCAAGAAATATACATATTAAAATAATTGTTTATTTTTCAAAAGAATTTTCAATAAATGATAAATTTCTTAATTAGTTTCTTATATCTGCAAATATACCCTTTTTTGCTTTTATTGTTGTAAATTTATATATTTCTTTAGTCCTACACAAATACATTATTTTTTTTATTCTTGTATTGTGTAAAATATTTGATTTTAGACACTATTTAAGAGGAGAGGAATAAGTTAAAGTCAGTAAAATGATCCATAATTTCTTTTTATGAAAAAAAATTATTCATGTAATTATTTATAATACGTAACACATATTATTATTCTTTTTTTTTTAAGGCGTAACACGTATTATTATTATGATTTTGTTTTTTTAAAGAACATAGTATTATTATTATTAAGATAAGATTGTTAACAGTACGTTTGAACTTTTTCATCAGCTGGGCTTAAATTAAATTTTGTTGCATATTGAATATGTTTAATACCATACATGATACATATGTTCAGTCTTAGCTATTTTATAAAATGTGAATATTTAAGGTACGTTGTCATAACCATATACTTTTCGACAGTTTTTAGTTTCGGTGATCTAACTATCAAATATATAATA
>Ga0315913_1005140_pt1 | contig 15896 bp, 9 predicted proteins | sample MpolsnodulesMG_FD_207736 | JGI IMG/M metagenome (GOLD analysis project Ga0315913, IMG submission 207736) | Medicago polymorpha root nodule microbial communities from Los Angeles, California, United States - small nodules | ecosystem: Host-associated > Plants > Roots > Nodule | place: USA... | reverse complement strand
CTTATACATACTGCCCACCAATGAGATCGGTCTAAAATCGTTCAGGCGTTGGGGACTATCGACCTTGGGAATGAGGGCGATGAAAGTGCTATTTATACCTTTTGCCAACCTACCATTCTTGTGGAACTCTGACAAGAACCGCAAAACATCAAGCTTTATTATATCCCAAAAATTCTTTATAAAACTGAGATTCACCCCATCTGGCCCCGGGCACTTAAAATTATCACAATCCCACACTGCCGCCTTGACCTCGTCCACTGAGAAAGGCTTTATCAGAACCGCCCTATCTCTACAATTCAGCGTTCTAAAATTCATATGCTCCAAACTAGGACGATAAGCTTGACGGGGCTGAAAATGGGACGAAAAATGGTTGAAAACAGCATTACGCACATTTTGAACCCCTTCAACAACCACTCCATTCATCAAAAAGAACGAGATGGAGTTTCTTCGGCGCCTATTTGACATTATACCATGAAAGAACTTCGTGTTTGCATCTCCTTCACGTAACCAATTAATTCGTGATTGTTGCCAACAAATACTAGAGTGGATGCGAGATAAAGAGAACAATTCCTCCGTAAAACCGTGAAGCGCGTCAATCTCTTCATCACGTAAAACTTCTACTTCTACTAATAGTATTATACACGGGCGAAGTCCTCACTAATACAAATATACTAACATCTACTTCTATTAATAGTATATAAAAATCAAAGTCCAACAAAATAAATAAATTAGTTTCACTATAATATATATAAATGAGTCGTGATGAGTTCGCATAGAAAAAAATCACTACAATGCATTCTCCTTTTTTTAATCATAATATAAGTGAAAAACTAACTTAAAAATTTAAAAAATTAATATTATACACGGGACATGTTATCATTAAGTACAAATTAAAAATAATTATAATACAAGAGGCAAGTTGCCGTTGATCTAAATTTCAAGATAATTATTAATCATGTGACATGTCATAACAAATATATATTATAAAATATTTATTATACACGAAACAAGCTGTTACTATTAACTTTATAAATTATTATTATACACGGACGAAGTCGTCACTGATACAAATATACTAACATCTACTTCCTACTAACAATATATAAAAAATTGAAGTCTAGCAAAATTTCATAATCGTCCTTATCAAAACTCATGATCGTCTTAATTTCATGTGCATAATGGTCATTTTGCAAAATTTAATTTATTTGTTTTTTTTAAATTAATTACGGATAATGTTCATCACAAGGGTAACCAATTTAAAAATTATTATTATTATACACGAGGCAAGTTGTCACTATTAACTTTAAAATTATTATTATACACGGGCAATGTCGTCACTGATACAAATCTACTAACATCTACTTCTACTAACAAATATATAAAAATCAAAGTCCAACAAAATAAATAAATTAGTTCTATAGTTATTAGTTGAAATTAGTTACACATGATCATTATCTGTAATTAGTTTTTTAAAAAACAAATAAATTTCCAACCAGGTTGCACTGTGAGATTTAAATTCTCGATCAATAATTGTTATATTTGTCATGTATTTCGTGTAAAATAGGACTACGTGGGTTATGTAATATTAGTCTATTTCATGACAATGTATTCCTAAGATGTACCAATGCATTAGCATTACCCGTTAATTCTATTTTCTGCATTATAATTGGAATTAAGCGTTTTCTACTTATTCACAGAAGTATAAATTATACAATCAATGCAAATTTACTATATTATAGCATCAAACATATAATACAAAAATAATTTAAAAACACATACAAATTATTTACATAAACTAATAATTATATTATATCAAAACTCTTATAAATATTTAACGATGGTTTACAAATAACAAAGGTTTACTATACCCGTATGTCAACGCGGGTTTGTTACAAGTTGCTATAAAATATAATGCATCAGACAGATCACCTAGGACTATTATCAACGTCGAAATTCATTTTAAACATCTAAATCATTTGACATAAGCCTCTAATCACTTCAAATACCATGACCCAATTTAGAGTGTGGATGACACACAATCACATAGTCCCATCAAGTTTTACTTAAGTCACCTTTGAATAAGGAATAAAGATTACAATATCAACTTACTATACAAGACTTTCATTTAAATTCTAAAATTTATAAATCCTGAACAATATAAACCCAACCAAAACGAAGGACATAAAAGTCATTTATCGATAACATAAATTAGACCAAAAAAAACATCACTAAATATTATCTAGGTTAATGTTAAGGAGCAAACGAAAATTAACTGTCGCTGAGGGTCATATTATCTAATGATAGGAGTGACATTCATGGATGTTGGAGGGTATAGATCTGTTACACCATAGACTGTTTTTAAGATTACTGATTGACTCCACAAACCAACACAAGTTTTTCCAGCGTGTTTTGTCCTCACTCGCATGTTTTTTGAGAAACTTCTCAGAAGGTCATCCATCACAAAATTGCTTCAAGTCAAGCACGTTTATCTGTGAAGTTTTTATGGTTTGGGCTACTAAAAAGAAGATGCAAACAATTCTTATCAGTCTTCTTTTAACCATGCAGTCTCATACCTGCACGACTTAAGGATCTCTCTCATTCCAGTGTGATTCAATTTTGCTTAGAAGCTGTTAGGAGTCCCCGACTTCAGCCCTCATCAGCCTCAGGCGTTTTATACCCACCAAACGGAGACGTTACATGTGGTAACAGAGCAGATCTCTTCCAGTACGATGTGGCTCGAGAACAAACCAAGCAAAAGCTGGTTAGTATTTCATACCAATATCATAATTTTATAATAAAATTTGAAACACAAAATACTTAATTGACACATAATATCACATATGTCATGTTTGGATAAACTATTTTGTGTTTCTAATATAAACATTCATCATTCAAATGCGTAGGTATAAACTATTTTTTGAGTGTTTATCTCGTATAATCCAATTTAAAACACGGTCGGAGATTAAATATGAATATATCTTTTAACTAGAATTCAAACACTAAATTAGCATGTTGTGAGGCATACTCTCTTCTAATACATCAAATTCTTCGTTAACTACTGATTAAAACTAAAATAAATTTGAACTATATTATATAGTAAATTATACAAGAGAATTAATGAAAATAATCTAAAAAAATAGCTCATGATTATGTCATAAACTCTCTCAATAAATAAAGCTAAACAACTCAATCTAAAGAGTTCTTAATGTGTAATAAAATATCTATTGCCACATTACATACATGTATCTAGATTCTCTGGTTTTGGATAAAATCAAAAACATAAACATTGGAGTGAGTGAGAAACAAACACAACAACCTTCTACATAAACAAACAAAGAGAGAGAAGAAAAAGATCAAAGTGTTGTTCACTTCACATTCACGAGCTAACTCTCACACCGCCCAAGTTCTTCTGCAACATCAACCACTTCTTCAGATTTTGGTTGGTGAACCTTTTTCACGTGTCTTAACATCAACAATAATAACATCAATAACAATCATAAAAACTTGTTTTTTTTTCCTTGTAAAAAAAATAAAATTGTTCAGTTTTCTTAAACCATAATCTAACACCAACCCACGTTTTGTTTTTCAAAGATCTGATATGGGTTTTTGATTTTTGAATGTGAGAGTCAAATTTTCTAATGTTGGTATGTTGAAAAATTGAAAAAAGGTGATATTTTTGGTTATTTATATTGTTTTTTTTTAAAAAACAAAGTTGAAGAAAAATGGATCCTACTATGAACCATGTTGGACATGGAGGAATGGATATACAGATTATGCATGAGAGTGATAGATATGAGCTTGTACGTGATATTGGTTCTGGGAATTTTGGGGTGGCTAGGCTTATGAGAGATAAGCATACTAATCAACTTGTTGCTGTCAAGTATATTGAGAGAGGTGATAAGGTTTGATCTTAATTTCTCTCTGCTCTTTTCCTTTTTCTATTTTGTCTTATTGTTTTTACTTTTCCTGTTTTGGTTTGTGTATATGTGAGTTGAAATTTGGTAACTTAGTTATTGGTTTTTTAACTTTTGATGTGAAATATCAATATTTTTGTTGAAAGTGATTAAAGCATAAAGTGAGAAAATCAAGAGTTGTTATGTGATAACCTAGTTATTAGCGGAGCCGAATCCGGTGCAACGGAAGATTTTGAGTTGGTTAGTGAAAAGATGTCTTTATGTAAAAAATGTTTCAGTGATTGCTTGAAATCTTTCAATTTCATTGGGATTTACATGCTTAGCTTTGAGGTAGAGTGAATTGAATTTTTTGAAGGAATTAGATGCATATGATTTTCAATGCTTGATATTGATTTTAACCATACCTATTTTTTAACAGATAGATGAAAATGTACAAAGGGAAATTATAAACCATAGATCACTGAGGCATCCCAATATTGTGAGGTTCAAGGAGGTTTGTACTCTGTATACATCCAGTGTCTTATCATATTTCTTCTAACCTTATATGTATTTTTCGCCATCCTCATACTCTTCAAATATAGGTCATACTTACCCCTACACATTTAGCTATTGTGATGGAATATGCTTCTGGAGGAGAGCTATTTGAACGAATATGCAATGCAGGACGGTTCAGCGAGGATGAGGTTCTTATCATATTCAATACATGGATTTTGAATGCAGTACCGCTGTTAGTGACCGTTATTTGTGCTGCAGGCACGCTTTTTCTTCCAACAACTTATATCAGGGGTTAGCTACTGTCATGCAATGGTACATAATTTCGCCACACCGAGTCTTTAATTTCTCAATATTACATTTGCTTCCTGAAAGATATAGGGAAATGGCTGAATCGAATATCTTTGTTTGTCTTTTTTTAATAAAGCAAGTATGTCATCGTGATTTGAAGTTGGAGAATACATTGCTCGATGGTAGTCCGGCTCCTCGTTTGAAGATTTGTGATTTTGGGTATTCAAAGGTATACTAAGATTAAGCAAATTAATCTGTCTTTCATTTATCTTTGTTGGATTGATTCTTGATATTTACGATGAAAATCTTGACTGTCTTACTTCTGTAGTCCTCGGTGCTACATTCACAACCAAAATCTACGGTCGGTACCCCTGCTTATATTGCTCCTGAAGTTTTGCTTAAGAAGGAATACGATGGCAAGGTGATTTGTAATTCCAATCCTTCGAAGAAAAATCAATTAACCAATGGCATTCTGAAAATTTCTGATTGCGATGTTCAATTGGCTTCTCATTTATTAAATGTTTTGTTTGTCTGTACCTAATTAGACCGTTGTTCTTTTGCTGTAAGTTTCAGTTAGTTGACATTTGTTACTACAACCACCGGTAAATATACTCGAAATATGTATGATTTTCCTACACATGAAGATTTGTAGATACTAGATGTTATTGCCGAAACACTGCTTTTTCTTGTTTAAGAAACCTTCTTACTGATGTTGTCTTGTCGCCGTGGCTCAGATTGCAGATGTGTGGTCTTGCGGGGTGACCTTATATGTCATGTTGGTGGGTGCGTATCCTTTCGAGGATCCGGAGGAGCCTAAAAATTTCCGGAAGACTATTCATGTAACCTTTTGCAACTTCTTTTAGGTCAATGCAGCAATGACATTGAATCAGTATTTTTGAAATTCTGGATTTTGATTGCAGAGGATTTTGAAAGTCCAATACTCAATACCTGATTATGTTCAAATATCTCCCGAGTGCCGTCATCTGATCTCAAGGATCTTCGTTGGAGACCCTGCACAGGTGAAACTTAGTGCTTTTTACGTAGCTTAAATATGTTTTTGGTCCCTGTAATGTGTCTATTTTTTCTGTTTAGTCCTTGTAAATTTTGTTTTCAAAATGGTCCTTGTAATTTAGAAAGACAAACGAAAAAAAGCTTAAAGATGATCGCGTTATCTTTCAATTGGAAACTAACATTGTTTTGAAACAGAGAATAAGCATGGCGGAGATTCGAAACCACGATTGGTTTTTGAAGAACCTTCCAGCTGATCTTATCGTTGGGAATACAACAAGCGATCAGTTTCAGGAGCCTGAACAACCAATGCAGACAATTGAAGAAATAATGCAGATAATTAGCGAGGCTACTATTCCGGCAGCCGGAACTCGTCAGTCTCTCACTCAGTATCTTACCGGTAGCTTGGACATCGATGATGAAATGGACGAGGATATAGATACTGATCCTGACCTTGATATCGATAGCAGTGGTGAAATAGTTTATGCAATGTAAGTTACTATAGCAAACAATGGAAACTAGCTTTTAGGGTCAGTGAGCTTTGGAATACGTGGAAGAAAAAGATACATCTACAAAGAAGGATTCTGGAATGTTGTGTATATCTTCTAAGCTTTGAGAGGATCTTGCTTACATGATGCTTTATATTTATTGATAGATGTGTGAATTTATTATATTATATGAAGTGATTATCTTTCCTTTTCACCCTTTTTTTCTTTCTTGGAAGAGCAATGTTTTTTTCATGCTTATTTTAATTTCCAGAAAGTATCTAAAAATGAAACTTAATACAATGATTGAGTTTTTTCAGCTTAATCCTATTTTCAAGTTTAGCTTATTATGTTCATTGGCAGTGCACATATCACCTTGTAGCTTTGATAAATACCATAAGGTGCTTATAAGTTGTACCACTGATAATTGCTAGAAAAAGTTTTTCTGTATAAGAGATACTATCCAAGTCTCTTTGCACCTTGTGGTGTTCTGCTCTATGCTCACTGCACAACAAATCATTGAGTCATTGCCTCAACCATTGCGCAATAATAAGAAGATACAGGCATTGTACCACTCACTATACATGAATTGTACACCTGTAGAAAAGTGGAGAATGTAAGGTTCAAACTCTGGTTTCTACAAATAATATCTTAGATAGTTACTTATTGAGTTAATTTAGATTTTAAAAAAATACAAATTGTCAGTTTAAAATATAAACCATCAAATTTCGATTCAACAACCACGACAAGCCTACAAGTTTTGTGAGTGAAGTTAATTACTAGAGCCAGTCGTTAAAATTTAGAGTCATGTATTCTCTAATGGTTGAAATTTTGAGAGTGATTTGATTGATAGTGATACAACAAAAATAAGAGAAAATAAATGTCAGTTGAATTTTGAGGTAGGGTTACCTCAGTTGTAAGGAAACATCCCCCATAAATTTCATTTTATGTTCCTAGTTGTTTGTGTGACACCTATAACATGTAAATTGGTCAGTACAGTACATGATGGACCCTTCTATTCTATATGTGGGATGGGACGGTCTCTTATCCTGACACTTCTGACAAAGTTGGAAATTGGAACAAAGAAAGCTAAAGATGTCTAAAGATAAACAAATCAAATAATGCCATCTATAGGTGGACAAGGTAAGGTGGCATCTAGTACATGATTAAATTACTTTTTATAGAAATTCTAAAAAATACTGTAAGATAAAGCTTAACTGCTATAGATATTTGGATTCTCTATGGTGGAAAAATCTAGAATGCTATCATGCATCTAGGAATGTTTGATCTTCTGCTGATCAATGGTAAAAAAATGCATGACTGCAGTCAATTTGGATTACCTCAACCGGTAATAATTGTTAAATTGAACATTTTGATTAGTATTCAAACCCAAAATCTTACCTTATCCAAATTTGAATGGTGCTTACTTAGGAAAAAATTTATGCACGGGCCTATTATAAAAAGAAAATTAAAACCAATGTATTAAATTTAAAAATAAAATATATTTTTAGTCTTATAAATTATAAGTTTTTAGGTTTGGTCTTTACAAACAAATTTATTCAATTTTTGTCTCGATTTTTTAAAATTTTACAAAAAAAAGTGTTTTTAGTCTTGGATTTCAACTTTATAACAAAAAATTAAGGATTAAAATTAAACAAAATCTTAGGAACTTAAATTAAAAATCACAAAGTGTTGTAGAGACTAAAATCAATCTTAAAATTAACCAATACAAATACATGAAAATTAACTTAGAGCAACATCAAATGACAAAAATTGATAATAGCTATTTAAAAAAGTTGGACAAAATGTGTTTCAAGAAGCCAATTTTATCCATAAATGAGTATTTACAAAATAGATTAATAATATATTTTCCAATGTATACAAATAGGATATGTTTAATTATGACTATTGTCATAGTTTTTATTGTTAGAGCGGAAGTACCAAACTAATACAAATAAATCTATCAATCATGTAATAATTTTTACTTTCTTATTTATGCTATTTTTCAGCAACAGAACTTGTTTGAGGTAGCTGAATATAAATACATACCAACTAATTCAACAATAATATTTTTTTAGTAGCCAAGGCTACCCCTTCCTAATGAAAGGATACGCCCTTGCCTACCATTAGGAAAAAAAAAAAACTACCACTATTATTACTAGACATCATAATACAATCCCACAAAATTCGGCTTAATACAATCTCACAAAACAAGATTGTAAGGTGAGAATTGTCTTCTCTTTATAAACTCTTCTCAAGAGTCTTATCTATCAGATGTGGAACTTGAATTTTTCACAATAATCAATGATGAGTGTATATCATTCGTCTCCATGTATGATTTTTGAATAAGTACTAACAATACATTCTTATTTGTTAGAAAAATTTAAATTGATCACACTACTAATTTGAAAATGTCCCCTAAAGTATTTAGTGAAACTCAAACTTAAGTCAATTGAAGGAAGAAAAAAAATTTGAATAGTGTGTAGACAAAAGTGCTACCGACATTTATTTTTGTTTACCTTTATTGTTTACACATATTTGGTTTAGCATTTCAAAATCAATGATCACATATCAGCTTAGCTCAGTTGATATAGACAATGTATAATATATGCAAAGTCCAGGGTTCAAATCCCGCCCACCATAAAAAAAAAATCTATTATCTACTTTGGTAATTATACATTTAAAAATAATTTTGATCAAAATAAATTCTGCAAAACTCAATTCTAACAAAATCAATTCTATCAGAATCAATTATGCTAAAATCAATTCTCTATTACCAAACACACGTAATGTAGAAGAAGCCTAGAATGTGCTGAGCAAATATAAAACTGTTGATTATTGTAGCTAGATATTTTATTTTATAATATGGGAGTCTTTATCTAACTCATGATTATGAACAAACAATATTCATCTGTATGCTTCTAATAAAAATTGTGGCACAAGCTGTTGTTGTCACATAGTGTTAAAAAAGGCATACATATCAATTATCATTACCCATTTTTCAAAGTTAAAACTATATACTAAAAGACATATTACACCAGCGTATGACAAGAAAAAATTAAAAATGATATGCGAGAAAACTCTAGAAGAAAGAAATAAAAAACTTCCTTTTCAACTACTAAAGTTAAAAAATTGTTTTTCATTCCAATTAAATTTATCATCTATGTTTCTATTACCAAACAAACCAATTTGATGCTTAGAATTAACAATAATCTATGCTCATATTGATCTTATCAAAATGACAGTACTTTAAACAAACTTCCCTAATTTGTTTATATCAGTTCAGAATTGTGTACAGCTTCAATGTGAACATGTTAATTGTCATATTAATCAAAAAGGAAAAGATAAAAACAAACAACAAAACATTTAGCCATTTTGCACTACAAGTTTGAGAAAAATGATAAGACCAAAAACATTTTCTTATACAAAAAGGATGATGTGTAACCATTGACATCTATGTAATGCTTATCCACCCCACCTGATTATCTGGATCATTCAACACAACCAGCCATTACTATGACCAAAATCAAGCAAAGCAGTCTACATCTTTTCTCAACAAAGTGAATTTTAATTTCAGCGAAATTCTCAATCTTGATTTTCCAAAAAGAGATCTTCAATAGTTTTCCTGTATCAAAACGGAATTTGAAGTTAATGATATATTCATCAATAACAAAATTCTAAAGAAAATATTAACAAGCCAAACTAAGTTAAACTGTAGAATAGAACTAAAATACACTGGTCAATTCATTGTCAACGAGAAGTCAGCCCGAACAAATATTGACAAATGTGACTGGCAGTTATCCATCGCAGTTCAGTACTTTTTGGTGCAGTTCAGTTTTTAATAACTTTGTTTTGAACAGTCCTAGTGATCAATTAATGATAGCAATTTGGTTTACAAAGAACCAGTTCTGATCGAAAAAGTACAGTTTTCGTTTGATTCGGAACCACATGATTGATGCACCGAACTTTATACCAGTTGGGTTCGACAAGGGACGAACTATTAATGGTTCAATTCAGTTTTAACGAACTGTTGTGACAGTTTAGTTCGGTTTCCTTCATGAACCATACCATGAACTATCCTACTTAATAGTTGGGGGATAAGGAGAAAACTTCATTATATTGGTGTATTACATCCTAGAACTATAATTATTCTTGTATTTTATCAGTCAAGTTTACAAGAGAAATTTACTAAACAATCTAATAATTAACAACAATAGGCAATAGCTTGTTCTGGGGAAAAAGATCCGGCTCATGAAAGATCATGATATACTATGTTGAAGGTTCGAAGCTCATAAATAAAGCATAAGAAACAATAGCAAGCTACAATAAAAAAGCAGAAACAAAACAGAGAAATAAATAAAAACCACAAAATCCAAATCAGAACCATTCTTTGAGTTACATTAGGATACTCACTGACCTATACTTCCGTGACATAATCAGAATGGTCCCTATAATTTAAAAACCACAAAATCACAAAATAGCATTCTATAGCGGCAGAGGAACACCTGGTCGCTAAGGACAAACAGTAGCGGCCACAATAGAAGCTGTCGCAATGAGATAGGGACGCACCGAAAATGAGATTGAAAATAAATAAATAAAAAAAACTTCATATTAAAAAGTTAGGGCTTTTGGTTGGTGTATTTTAGGAATTTATCTATTAGAAAACACCAAAACAGCATTTGGGCTCCTCCTCTACCACTGTCTCACTCATACTGTAATTTTTTACCCTCCTCACTACACTGGTCAGTCACAACTAGTTGTTGGGTTTTAATGTGTATAGTATAAAATGTATAAAACTTCAAAATAACGGCCATTCTGCTATAGCGTTTTTAGGGTCGGCTATTAACTACGCTCTGTCGAGACTGATAGCATTGGCCAAACTATGGTGACCTATTTGACAGAGCACAATTGAATAAGCCCCTTAGTTTACTGCTGTTGACTGTGGCACTTTGAGTGTGGTGTACCACTGCACTACAATATAACATCATAGACTTATAAAATTACAAAATTTGGACACACAAGATGTTCTAGAACTATGATATTTGGGTTGAAACTCTCCAATGAAGAAAACTTCTAAAATGTTGACAAACATGGCCCTACAAATATGATATTTGGGTTGAAACTCTCCAATGAAGCACATGAACCATTTGGCAGGACAAATTAAGGTCGATGTGACAGTCGCAAAATTATTAAACAAAATCTTGGGGTTAACTTTGGAGATGTATTTTATCTAACACATTGCATTTCAATTTTGGGATCTGTTGTCTGATTGAGAAAGGGGGAGATGCACAAGAAATGTAATATCCTAACCTAACTCCTCTAAATAAACAAAAGAACACCACCCATCTCATTTCAATGACCACATCAAAACTATCTTCAACCTCTTGAAAGCACCGCCTTCTTACTCTCCCCAAATTTTTTGGCAAAATAACCACCTCTCCAGCCGCAAGACACAAGAAATCACATCCTGTCATCCATTAGCAACTACCATGAACACCTATACCCATCCATCACAAACCAAATACCCAGCCAACACGAGCAGCCAACCCCCACTAGAAATGTGACCTGCAAGCTGCAATAATGAAGGGTGCTCTGGTTCCATAGTAAACCTTTGCCTTGGATGATAACAGGGATATAACTCCGATACAAAAGCCCAGTAATAAAAGATAGCAACAAAACCTCATATACTGGCATCACAATAATGTGATGTGGCAAAATAAGCACACACATGATGGAATCTTGTGCCATGACTAACTAGAGATACAGGAACGCAGAAGATTCAACTTGTTCAAACGACCACCGAGAGAATGAAGATGAAGACCGTTACAAATGAAATAGAAGACCGAAAAAGGGAAACCGAGAAAGAGACTGGAGAAGAAAACATGCATGTGCATGAACTTTTCAAGTGCCTAATTAAAATACTATTATAGTAGTTTTAAAAGTTCTTTTGTTTCTGATTTTTTAAGGAAAAAATACACGTGTTTATTCTCATTATAGCTGTGTCCAAAGAGTGTTTGTTCTTAGTCACACGCCTAATCACAGGGATGTTCCTGCTTCGTAGGCCATAACTGAATTGAGACATCCATGCTAGGATTCACGGCCACGACTAACCGTAGAAAGGCACGCCACGGAGGAGTCACACCCAACATTGAATTGAAGAGGATTTCCAACCACAGGGGAGTTAGGATTAGGGCTAACAACCTTTGTTTTTTATAAAGGGGTCATTTCGCAAGTTTAGCTCTTCCCACTTTTTCCTATTAAAGGACTAAATTACAAATAACAAAAACTCACAACATGCTAAAAGAGTGGGTAAAATGGTAGTTCACCCTAGTCTTGAATCTTTATAATTCATCTAAGTTATCAAATGGATCTTTATAGTTTAGCAAAAGTTGATGACAGTATTGGACAATAAGGATTCATTACAAACTTTTTAACAATAAACCTATTTGAAAATTTAATGTAACTATTGGGGTTAATCCACACATTTATTTGAATGCAACTTGAGCTTTGACAAAACTAGATTTAGTTGAGCACATGCATTTCCACTCAATTTCCACAATGTATAACATTTCATTATAATCAAGAAAACAAATTATAGCCTTTGTGTAAACTGCCAAGGGTATAAGTTGTAGGATCTAGAATGAGTTTATGGAACTTACTACTGAAATGGAAAATGCAACCTTGTATCATAGCTCAGTGGGTTAACTAACTATCGGAATCTGACATCTTCAATACTTTAGGTCTTCTATTCCACAGTATTGCAAACCATAAAGTCCTCGACAAAACCCCATTTGCAAAGTGAGGAATAAGTATACGTCCCCAATAAGGGTAATATGGACCTGGCAATTTGATCAATGTGAAGACAATTGCAATGGCAATCAAATGCCATGGAACTTGTGCATCCTGAAAATTGGACATGCATAAGATACAGTAAAAGCAGAAGATCAAATACAGTAAATAAATAGGGAGGGAGGAGTATCAAATTGAGTTTCTCATATCTTCAAATTCAACCTATATTCTCAATGTTTGGATAACTGTATTGGAAGCTATACATAAAGAAAATTGGCAACAAAAAAAAAAGATCAATCTACTGTAGTTATAATGCTGTCAATCCATTGTCAAATAATTGAAAAGTGAAATTCAAAAAGGAAGTGGAGCAAGCTCCATTGTCAGCAACTCAAGAAAACATGGATTTATAGAGATCGAGCGTCATTCCTGTTACTTTTATCGGATATTTTAGATTACAAAATGAGGCATAGAGAATGATTTTACCCTTAGCCATGAAGATAACTCTAATGCAGTATCTTTAAGGATCCCAGCAACAGCAGCTCCTAAGAGAACCGGAATAGGAACAACAAATAGCTTCCTTTGATGAACACAGTAGGATAACTCGGCGATGCAGGTAAATGCAAATAAAGGTACAGCTAGGTATTTGACAACAGCCAAAGTAAGATCAAGAACAAGTCGAATGAAGTTTCCTAGTGTTGTGTTCCATGGGAAATTCTTGACCGGCTCGGGAGAACTGTCCCAAAGCTTACAAGCTTTGTCTATTAATTGCGCAAGTTGCATTTTTTTATCATCATCTGATTGATGTGCAGACATATTCATATTCATATTCATAGCACATGAGATCTTCTGAGATGCACGAAATGGTTTAAGACCTAAACAGAAACCGCGCTTCTCAAGAAAACACGATGTACCCTGCAGTAGGAGTTTCAAGGTAATCAAACCCTAAATTGCCTATGTCATGTTCTTAAATAGGCAAAATCAATACTCTAAATTGTGAAAGAAAAACAAAACAAATTGTGAAAGAGAAAGTTGGAATACCAACCTTGAATCCCAATAAGGAGTTGGTGTGTGTGACAGCAGAGGCAGAGGGATAAGGGAGAGACATATTTGTGAAATTGTTGCAATTCGAGTAAGGAATTAACACAACATTGAGCGGTTCCAAACTCTGTATGTAATGTTCTTCACTAGACACTATCCATGTGATGTTGGGGGTTTTAGCTCAGAACTTAAATATTTAGGATCACTCAAAATATACAAATATATTTTTAGATGCAATAACTATTTTTTTGAATAAATATGCATTAATAATTATTCCTGCAAAATATATTCGTAATTGATTTATTAATTTTAGTAACAAATAATAATGAAAAAAATATAATTAAAAAACAATATTAGAATATCAATATACTACTTGACAAAAAAAAAGAGTATCAATATACTAAATATAGACAAAGGTAATAACGAGTCTAATCAAACAAACAATCATTTTAATTTATAAATTTACAACCAAGATAAATACTTGAGTATGTATTGGCAAAATGATATAATGACAAACTTTTTACTTTCAAAAATCAAAATGACTTTTCTACAAGAACCTCTGTTCCCTTTTGGTTAAGTGACTTTTATCACTAACAACCATAAATATGATAGAATATAGAAAATTAAGAGTAACAATTATCTCAATTAGAGAAGAGATTGATCTCTTAAGAAAGGGAGAAAGACTAAAACTAGGGTTTTCCCAGATTTCCAAAAATTAGGGTTTCTCACGTCAACTTTTTTGTCTTCTAACCTATTTAGTAAAATGACACAATAATCCCTTAAATTAAACAAAATCTAACAAAAAAAATTGGCTACATTAACGGGAGCATGTTTTCATAAAGGTGTTCAGAACTTGTATTTGCGATTCATACTCTTTTTTTTTTGAAAGAGTTTGCGTTCAAACATTGATTGACTGATTGACATAAAGATTAAATTGATTGTAGATCTTCAATTTTCATGACTAATTTCCCATTTTATAAATTTGAGAGACCCAATCCATACAATTTGTAAGTACCAAATTGCTACCTACTCCATCCTAGTTTTTGTTACACAGAAAGAAAGGAAGAACAAAACATAAAAAGATACAACTACTCTTCTCTTCTTTTTTTGTCAAGTAGCCTGGTGACTAGAATTCACCTTTTTTAAGGTGAATAAGTGGGGTGTCTGGGGTTCGAACCTCAACCCCTGCATATAATAATGCATGTCCCTGCCAACTGAGCTATGTTCACGGGGACAAAAGATACAACTACTCTAATCAACACTTATAAGGAGAGGAATTTTGCTCTTTACCCAAATGGATTGGCTCATTCCCAAAGTAAAAGTCCAAAATACCCCTACGTATGTTAACTCACGCTAGTACAAATGGCAACGTATGTTAACTTACATTGCGTGACTTAACATGCGCTAGTGTTAATTGCAGCATGTTGCAGCGTGAGTTAACTCACGTTGCCATTTGCACTAGCTTGAGTTAACTTGTGTTCATAGCAGACAACAGAAACTGCAATAAATGCAATCAGTTACTGCACAGACTTTGAAAAAGTCTAGAATGACCCGTAATCACACCACATTCATAACTTAACCGAATTACGCCAGTTTAACAAAATTATCGGATAATAGACATAATCGATCAAAATTACTCAAAAACATCATTTTTCTCACAATCACGTAATCATACATAAACGGTCCAAACAGTCCAAATTTCACAAATTCGCCGGTAATGACCCGTAATAATTTAAACACACTTAATGACACGTAAATGATCCAAAAACTAATTCATTTCATATATTTATATAATATATAATATTAGTTACATATTGGCCATAAATATTCAAATTACACAATCGGCCACCAAAAAATATGTCGGCATGTAATACCACAA
>Ga0315913_1005139_pt1 | contig 15898 bp, 7 predicted proteins | sample MpolsnodulesMG_FD_207736 | JGI IMG/M metagenome (GOLD analysis project Ga0315913, IMG submission 207736) | Medicago polymorpha root nodule microbial communities from Los Angeles, California, United States - small nodules | ecosystem: Host-associated > Plants > Roots > Nodule | place: USA... | reverse complement strand
TGTGTGATTTTGGGAAGAATTTGATGGGAGAGGAAAACACGTGAATGAGAATGATAATTTAGAATTGGATACAGCAACTCACTTGATCCATCTTTTAATCTGAGCCATTCCTTTTTAATTTGATGTCTATAATTCATTCATACCATTCTCACATGATATGTCTTATATATATATATATATATATATATATATATATATACTCGTGAGAAATAAACGTTTCAGTTAAATATATATAGTTCAGATTGAAATTTATCAAGCAAGTTCACATAGCCAAGTGGTAAGTGTTAACATAATTGTGCTGCATGTACCCGGTTCAACTCCCACTTACCCCACTATATGATGTGGTGGGTAGACCGCAAAATCTATTGTTCATGCAAAATCTATTGGTTCTTATAAAATTTATGTTTGAATATATTTTGGCAAACGTGTAAAAGATGGTTCTTCCAAATTTACGTCAGGATTGTAGGTTAAAAATCACACAGTCAATCATTTAACTTAATTTTCCGAAACACTTTACTGGTTCATCTTTTTTTTCTTCCCAATTTATTCCTTTATGTTACATATTGTTGATATCGTATCATTTTTTATGAGATTATTTCAATGAAATTTGAGTTTCTAGAATTGTATCAATGACAGAAAGTACCTATGACCACCCCCCCACCCCCCAAAAGACTCCACACGTGAAGGCCCCCAACAATCAGCGTGAATGTAATCTAGCTGCCCTTTGTTATATGAATCGCTTTAGGAATCTTGCTGCGATGTAGTTTTCCAAAAACACAATGTTCATAGAACCCAAGATCCTTTATCTTGTTCCCACAAAGAAGACCACCTTTAGCCAGAATTTGCATCCCCCTCTCACTCATATGCCACAATTTCATCATATCTTCTTGGTCAATCTCGGAGGAAGCAACAACAACAGAATCAGTTAGCGTAGTACCTTGTACAGAGTACCTCGCTTTACACCTTTCAGAATCACACTTGAAACCTTGCAAACATGTATAACTGCATTCCAAAGTAGTTTGTATAAACATTCTTTTAAACCGATAAACCTAAGAACATTGACAAGCATGAATATCCATGTGAGTTATTGTATTAGCAACTTGATCCTCTTCATCTCCTCTTCATTCCAAAGTAGTTTATCCAATTTTAAATATATATATATATATATGAGAAATTGAGTAAACTATGTTAACCCAATTTTAAAAATTGATGTGTTTGTTCCAAAATTTGATTCAAATATATAAATCTAACTTTCACTACAAGAAATCTGGTAATTTGCCAGGGGCAGAAGCCCTGGCAAAATGCAGAAAGCCTTGGCAAATGGACGTTTGCCAAGAGTTTTGCCAAGAGCATAATCACCAGCAAATCTGCTCATCGCAAATGATCCTGCCAGGGGTTTTGCTCCAAAACAGGATACCTAATTCAGAAATAATGACTTATGGTAGAAATAAGGATACCAAAATAGTTACCGTTCGCCACAACAAAGAGATAATACATAGTGAAATCTATATTTAATGACATGAACTTTAAGTCAAGAATTATGATTATGATTCTGATTATGATTACATGTATGTGTATGAATAAGAATATAACATTATGATAGAACCATGATAGTATTCTAGGTAGCGATCCTAGTTATCCCTGGTGTTTACACCGATTTTTGGAAAACAACCGCTGGTTTAAAAATAGTAACTTGCAAGATCAACCAATAAATCTTAAGGACATATTGTGCTTTTACCAGAAATTCATGATTGTTCTTTGATAATATAAGAAGATGTTGAAAATGTTTATCGAATTCAACTTAGTTAAATCTGTCGAAGTTGCTTTCGAAGTATGAGTAAAAAGTATTGCTTGAAATAAACAAGTAAATTGCAAAAACACTTAAGAAAATAAACTTAAATTGCATTGATTGAATGTAAATTGGTACACAGATTCATACATTGCAACTTGTGACTCGTTTATCTCTTGAACATGGATAGTTTGAGTGTAATTTTTTTGTATGATTGGATTGTGACCCCTTTCTCTTGCGAAAAACTACTATTTATACTAATAGAAAATAACTACCTACGAAGGATTTGAAACTACAACTGCTAATATCGAACCATAGGCATCTATCCGATTCAAATTCCAGACACACGCTCTATGAAGATATATGTTGGCTCGATCTTATCCAAAACAAAACCGTTTTCGATACACTTTGCCTGTTGAACCGAAACGCGTGTTCCGAATGCTTTTTTGATAAGTCTAATTTTGACCTTAGTTAAAGTGTTTTGAGAAATAATAATATTATTTCTTCAAGTATAAAGTCAACCTTAGTCTGACCGCATTTAAATCTTCTATCTGAAAATACAGGCTAACAAATTGCCCCCCAGAAACATCATTTTCGATTTTATCCCTTGATATGGAGAAAAGGGTGTTTTTGACCTTTCCCTTTGACAGGAAAAATGTGTTTTCGATCGAAACGACGTTATCATTTGAAGAAGCGGTTCAAATATACCTTTATGGTGTCCCCACCACCTTTAGTGGGCCATATCCCTAACATCGAAAACTACCATTTTTTATTCATTTAAAAACTGTCACGATAAGATGCTGACACTTGTCTCAATCAAAAGGCTATAAAACAAGGGTTTTACCTTTTTCTTTTCACCTTTTTATCTTCATCAGATTTTACTGTTCCTTCTTCTTCTTCACAAAAAATACAAACTCCATAACCGAACTTCAAACAATCGCAAAACTTTCTTATCATTTCGTCGTTTTAAACAACTTCAATCATGGCAAATCCAAGAGAATCTTCTTCTCAACTTTCACGTTGTGACGAGCCTGTCAACTTCTCACAGGACATCCCAGTTAACAGTCCCTAGTTTATAGAAGATCCAGACATTACAGCGGCTGAGGAAAAAATCTGGAAATCCCAGGTAATTATTCTGTGCCCTAACTCTTCGCATGCATTTCTAGTGCCTTTCGCAGATGACCACGAAGACCAAGAAAAGCTTACCGTTGTCTTCCCAAGTTCCCAGAAACATCTTCCTTTAGTTTTCACTAAAGGTCCTTATGACCTAAGTTTCCTCAAATCCAAATTTAGGACAGAACCCAAACATGAAAATAATGATCTGTTGTTTTGGCCCTCGTAGTTATTTCAACGGGCTTGCATGACCACTTGGTCCGCATCTTGGTGTCTATTGACCATGATTGGAATTCTCTTGGGCTCCTCCCGAGCCTGTGGTTGTACCGGTTGTTGTTGTTGTGTCAGATTTCTGGGCACTTAATTGTCTGCGATCTCTGCAGGGATTTCTACTTCCCTTGCATTTTGATTTTGGGGCACCGGTGTGTTTCGCACTAGAGGCGCGCCAAAGAAATTGGTGATCCGTTCCATTTGGGCAGACAACGTTTGATAACTATTATTGGTATCTCAAATTAACGGGTTAATAATTGTACCAATTTGTTGCGTCACTTGATTGACCACTTGTTAGCCTATATTTTCAGATAGAAGATTTAAATGCGGTCAGACTAAGGTTGACTTTATACTTGAAGAAATAAATATTATTATTTCTCAAACACTTAGTCGAAATTAGACCTATCAAAAACCATTCGGAACATGCGTTGCGGTTCAACAGGCAAAGTGTATCGAAAACGGTTTTTGTTTTGGATAAGATCGAGCCAACAGACATCTTCAAGGAGCGTGTGTCTAGAATTTGAATCGGATAGATGTCTATGGTTCGATATTAGCAGTTGTAGTTTCAAATCCAACGTAGGTAGTTTATTTTCTTTTAGTATAAATAGTAGTTTCTCGCAAGAGAAAGGGGTCACAATCCAATCATACAAAAAACTTACACTCAAACTATCCGCATTCAAGAGAGAAACAAGTCACAAGTTGCAATGTATGAATCTGTGTACCAATTTACATTCAATCAATGCAATTTAAGTTTATTTTCTTAAGTGTTTTTTGCAATTTACTTGTTTATTTCAAGCAATACCTTTTATTCATACTTCGAAAGCAACTTCGACAGATTTAACTAAGTTAAATTTGATAACCATTTTCAATACTTTCTGATATTATTGAAGAACAATCATGAATTTCTGGAAAAGTAAAAGCACAATATGTCCTTAAGATTTACTGGTTGATCTTGCAAGTAAGTATTTTTAAACCAGCGGTTGTTTACCAAAAATCAGTGTAAACACCATCTCATGGTTACTATCCTCCATTTGTTGCCTTAAGGAGGCTAAGGAGGCGTTAGTCAATGATTGTTGGGGCATTCGAAAAAGAATGCTTTCCCCAGGATCAAACATTTGGGGCAACGGTACATTCACATTCTCTGAAAAAGTGGATGGACTCGTGTGTAGACCTTGCATCAGGGAAGACGGCATGCCATATGGCATAGACCTATAAGTTGACAAATTTCCCGTAACTGGGATAGCCTGCAAAATTGGAGCGGTTATCGAAGCCGCTGCATGTGCAGGTGATGACACTTGAGCCAGGGCTGTTGATCCTATCGATGCCAACGCTGGACTTGTACTACTCGATGGAATTGATTGTGTGCCAACCGATGGGGACGGCGGGTTGCCTACCGTTTCTGACGTGGCAGCGGCATTCGTCGAAGCATTAGTGTGGCTCACAGGGTGTTTCATTTCAGGAAGTAATTTTTTACTTCTTAATAGCATACACAACACAAACCAACAATTTTGACCAAGTAGTTTTTTGACAAGGGTAGAATTTCTAAAGTAAACGCACAAAAGGTCCCACCGGGTGTGCCAATTTGTTTACACCGATTTTTGGAAAACAACCACTGGTTTAAAAATAGTAACTTGCAAGATCAACCAGTAAATCTTAAGGACATATTGTGCTTTTACCAGAAATTCATGATTGTTCTTTGATAATATAAGAAGATATTGAAGATGTTTATCGAATTCAACTTAGTTAAATCCGTCGAAGTTGCTTTCGAAGTATGAGTAAAAAGTATTGCTTGAAATAAACAAGTAAATTGCAAAAACACTTAAGAAAATAAACTTAAATTGCATTGATTGAATGTAAATTGGTACAGAGATTCATACATTACAACTTGTGACTCGTTTCTCTCTTGAATGCGGATAGTTTGAGTGTAAGTTTTTTGTATGATTGGATTTTGACCCCTTTCTCTTGCGAGAAACTACTGTTTATACTAATAGAAAATAACTACTTACGTAGGATTTGAAACTACAACTGCTAATATCGAGCCATAGACATCTATCCGATTCAAATTCCAGACACACGCTCCTTGAAGATATCCGTTGGCTCGATTTTATCCAAAACAAAATCGTTTTCGATACACTTTGCCTGTTGAACCGAAATGCGTGTTCCGAATGCTTTTTTGATAAGTCTAATTTCGACTAAGTGTTTTGAGAAATAATAATATTATTTCTTCAAGTATAAAGTCAACCTTAGTCTGACCGCATTTGAATCTTCAATCTGAAAATACAGGCTAACACCTGGTCGCTCGGTTATGTATGATATTGATAAAGACTGTATAAACCCAAAATGGGTTGAGTTTAGAACCGATGGCGATCCTAGGTTTCCTGAGATTGCCTACTGTCTAGGATAGGTGGAACTCACTGAGACATCGTGTCTCACCTCAATCCCTTTTATTTATTTCAGATATTCAGGTTACTAGACAACAAAATGGTTCGTGATGAAGAAGTAGAAGTTGCTGGACCATATCAAGTCACGTCATTGGTATTACTTTAGAGTTGTAAGATGAGAATTTCTATATCTTATTTAGAGGAAATTTTTATTATTGTAATTTTAATGTATCCAATGCCAAGTTTAAAACACATGCTAGATATATACCAGAATATGATATATCGGATATATGATTATGATTATTATTAGGTTTATGGTGATTATGTTTATGATTAAAGTTATTAGAAAAACCCTTATTATATAATTAAAGTAGTATTTCAGACAGCGATTCTTGTTATCCTCTGATCGCTCAGTTATGCATAATGAAATTGTATATACCCAAAATGGGTTGAGTTTAGAAACAGATGGCAATCCTAGGTTTCCTAAGGTTGCCTACAGCCTAGAATAGGTGGAACTCACTGAGACATCTTGTCTCACCCCAATCCCTTTTATTTATTTCAGATATACAAGTTGTTATACGACAGGATGGTTCGTGATGAAGAAGCAGAAGTAGCTGGACCACTGTATGTTCAAGCAGTCAATGATGGTTAGATCAAAGGGATAAAGGTTCTCTACTTTTCTTCATGACTGTTTTATTTAAAAAAATATAGTAGCTACAGACTATAATTTATCTGTGGCTTCTCTCATTTTCTGAATCATTAACATTATAGTCAACGAAAACTGTATGTAAATGGATTATACATCATAAGCAAGAGTACTTAGTACTAGCATATTCTCTCACATCAAAGGCCTTTTACACCCCATTAGCTAATTTGAAAAGATTTAAGGCTTCAAACGCCAAGGCCGCTTGAAGCTGGACTGAATTTTAAAACAAATTTGTTTTAAAATTTTAAAACAACAGCCAATGCAATGGATTGACATGATCATGCATCATTGCATCTGAATCAAAATGATAAACAATGTGAATAGTGAATCTACTAGTGTTATAATTGAATAAGATAAAAAATTCAAATTGTTTGAAATCTCTAGAAGAAATAATCATTTAAAATGTTTCAATATATTGGCATAAAACATGTGAATCTATTATCATATTCATAAAACACATTTGAAATCTCTTGGTCGTTGATGATAATATAAAAGAAAATCATATTCATAAGTATTCCTTAAAAATTTGTTGCAGAAAACTGTGAAACATAATTTCGAAAGACCTTTACGAAAGTAAGTCAAATATGTTTAATTATAGTGCTTGAATACAAACCCTTATAATAGACGAAATTCACAGTGTCAGCCCTTCCCTTGTCCGCGTCAAGATCATGAGGCTCTGTGTTGAATCCAAATCAGCTTTGGATGAAATAAATAAAGACCGGAATTTTCTTTGTTGCGAATGTGTGTGCCTTGCTACCTCTTTATTGCAGCAAGAACATTATAAAGCAGAAAGTAAGAAGATTGTAAATTAAATTACACTTATATGTATGTTAGAACAGAAAGCCCATTCAAAAATTAAGAGATTAAAGAAACAGTAAATGCAAATAATGAACACACAATGTTTGGTAACAAAGTTCGGCAAATATTGCCTACGTCTCCAACTGCAGAGCAGCTGTAGTTCTTTTTTATCATGAGTGAAAGATTAAGGTTTATAATGCACAACTTGTGTATAAATGCTATTGTCCAGAATACAATATCAGCCCTGAACTTTACCCCAAGTTGCCATCACACAACAAACTATGATACCATACTCAGCAATAGCTGGAAAACATTGTTCCTTTGAATCATTTCTCAGTCTTTACCCTCTTTCAACTTTGAATTTTTTCTTTATCATTGTCTACTGAGACTTTCCGCCAAATTCTTATCACTTTGAGAACTTAGGCAAGTGTTCAATTTGTTCTTGTTTCATCAGTCTTCAATTCAGTGAGAGATTTGCAGCTGAAACCATATTGCCGACAACTTGAAACGAAAAATGGCATCCTTCAACAAGCATCACAGTATCCTTATGCTTCATCCAAACCTACAACATATGATAGCAACATTTTGGTTCATATATGATTAGGCTTTCTTTAAAATGTAACCTGAAGGATTTTTCAAGTAATTTTCTCATCAGCGGATGGTTGAACCTAACCTCATGAAAATTAAAGGCATTCATCAAGAGGTATTGTATTTTCCATAAATGTTCGGGAGATTAGCAAACAGAAGGAGCTGATTTTGAAAACTTGGCTTTTAAGACAGGACAAGCTCTTGCAGTTACTTTGCTCTTCAGCTGCAATCTCTCCTTGCCACCGAGGATGAAATGGTTGGGAGGGTCAGAGGACTTTCGTAGAGTGGCAGGCAGTCTATTTTTCAGTAAGTACTATTTTATATCTACAAAACAAAAAATATGGACTGGTTTTCAAAAGAATTGAATCTGAGATACCACTTTTATTACTGAATATAGACTGATTACAATAACATATTTAGAGCTAAATAGGGAAAAGAAAAGGAGTTTGAGAGCATGGCACAAGTTGGCTTACGTGAAAATGAAGAATGTCATGAAATGGTTTTGAATAATTTACATTAATTCAATACAGAAATTAGAGACTCTAGAAGTTCCATGCTTACAAAACTTATGATGATCGATATTTGGCATATAACATGACTAAAACATAACCAGTTGAAAGTATCAATAAGAATAACAGATGATTTATGTTAAAATATGACAAATAATCATGTGACGGAGGAAAGGTGATTAATAAGGGTAATTGTTTTATAAGCCTCTCACACTGCTCAAAAGACCCTCGGATTTAACGGATCTTAACTCCGGATTGCACAAAACCTATCGAGAGTTATGACCCATCGCTGTTTTTTGGATCAGAGCGTAACTCCGGATCGGCTTATTTTAGAGGTTAGCTATCTGAGGGGCCTATATAGCAAAATCACCATTAATAAGTAGAAAGTAACATTAATTTTAAAACAAAATTGTACAAATATTATGTGATGGAGGAGTAGTTACCAAAAGAAAGACAGAAATAAAATTATCTGAAGGAATTTGTGTACCAAGGAATTGTTCTTTTTGTTGACAGTATCTCGGTTGATCCAAACATGCACGTACATAGGGAGTAAGTTACCTGAAAAGGAAGAAGCAGTCTCGATATTAAGAGCCTGTCACATAAAGATTTTGTGCCAGTGAGATAACTATATGTTATCTTAACTATGTTTGAATGTAAAACCAGGGAAAAAATGATGTGATGCAATTTATAGTACCAAATAAGAGTGTCACAGTATGCAGAAATTAAAGGCTCGCAAACATCTGACACTATCCAGCATAAAATCTTCATATATTCAGGAAATGAAATTCTGCTCTAAATAATCAGATTGCAATGATTAATATTTGAGCTTATCCTACACTCTAATTGGAGTTAACATACTGTCGGTAACTAACGAACTATTGTGTTTTATTGAATTTTATTTCACTAAATTAACAAGTCAACTTCCAGTGTATGAACTACGAACGAAGAAACATAGAAACAGTAAATTAAAAAGAAAGTGAAAACAAAATGAAACTTCTGATAAAGGAGTCAGAGGTTGAAGAGGATGCCTGAGTCCTGACATCACACAATGCACACCTCTCTAAATGATATAAAATGCAGGTCCTTGATACATTGAAAAAATTTTGCACATACATGCATTGGCTACACATTCTAATGAAGAAAAGATGGAGCCACCTGAGCATTTGTATACCAGTGAACATGTTTGGATCAGAAGTTCCAAACTAATTTCTCGAGTTGGATGCCATTGAATCCACCAAAATTCCCTTTAACAACAAAGTGGATGTCATTCAATTTTTGATCACTTCTTCTTAACACTTAAAAATATAAATAAAATGAAAATCACAGTAAAAACCTACATACTAGTAGCTTAGGAATGCAGAGATCACTTACTATTGTAAGTTATAAGTGATATCTTTGAAAGCAAAATTCAACAACATGAGCATGTCTAGTACAAATTAGGCCTTTGAGTGTGCAAGATCAGCTCCCTTTTTCTCCACACATCGGTTTTACTGGTGTGATTTTGAGTTCGAATTCACAACAGGCATGACATTCAAATTTTTTCCTAACAATAAAAACTGAAAATCTCAGTGTAAATGAAATTATTATTTTTTTGTTCCCAGTTCTCATGTTTTCTGGGTAGACACAATTGAAAACTGAATGGTCAGTGTTAAATAGACACAAAAAAGGGAAAAAAGTTCAGAAGGATAACAGAAATTTTATGCAATAGTTAAGAATATGATCCACACCTTCCCCAACACTACTATAACCAGCCATCCAAATGTGGGACCCAGAACTGGACCATGCTTGTGTGTGAGAGGTCAAAGAAGCCTTAGAATCCTACGCTCACTAATCTTCACATTAGGAATGCGACAAATTGTATGCCAACGATGTCCTCCATCCTTTTGGTACTGCTCGCTAAGTAATGAACAATCACTGATGTACAAATTATAAAGGGAGTCGGGTATACCATCCTCTGGCAAGCGCTCAAGACTAGGACAAGAATGAATCCGTAGACGTTTTAGAGATTTGAGATGGATAAAACCCTTGTAGTTCATTATTCTTAGCTTTGAACAGTTATACAAATCGAGAGTGTCGAGAGTTGGTGGCAGCAGGCTTTCCTCTGGAAAGGACTCCATGTTTTCAAAGTCATCACTAACTCGAAATATCTGCAGAGAATTGAGTTCGAACAAACCCCACTCCCTTCTTGAAGCAATTAGTTTTGGGCAATCGTATATTTCAAGGGTGCTCAAGTTGGTAGGTAAACCTCCAAGAGGAAATGATTCCAACTGTGGACAATCGAACAACACAAGATCATCAAGATTGGTGAACAAGTGTAGTGCAAAGGGCAAGGAGGAGGAGCGCCAGCCTTTTATATAAAGTTGTCGAAGAGAATTATAGCAACGCAAATCAAAAGAGGGGCATTCAACGAAGCCACTAAAATCCAATTTTAACTTGTTAAGAATGACATTATTGAATAAATGTTGCTCCACGGAGAACTCAGTTAACCGATTCCCATGAAGGACGAACATTTTCAAGGTGGATGGCAATTTATTTACCAAAACACTCTGACATCCTTTTATTTCTAATTCTATTATATTAGTAGCCTTGGGAATTGATGCCTCTAACACTCCACAATTAGAAATATTCAATTTTTGCAAAGAAGGAAGGTGTTGAGGCAGAGCTCTTTCCAATTTGCGACAACATTCTATAGAAAGCTCTTTAAGCAAAGGAAACCCTTCAAAGCATAACCATTCCTTCCATTTGCTCATCCATGAAAATCGTAAAACTTCAAGAGACCTGAACGGAACATTTGATGAATTATTTCCATAAAACTCTTCCCCGATGATCTCTATTCCATCACAGGTTGAAACAGAAAGCTCTTTGAGTGATGGGAGCTGCCCAAGTGGTGGCAACCGGGAACATAATCCACAATCATGCAATTCAAGGCATACTAAATTTGGTAAATCACAACCCCTTATCCAATTTGGAAAGCTAGTGTCTCTGTAGCATTCAATGGTAAGCCTCTTCAAGATTCTATTTGGTTGAAGCGCATCAAAGACATCCAACTCTCTTCCATTGTAATTGATTTTGAAACTGTATTTCATACATAATTCTTCAAGTTTTTTGTCTTTCAAGTTTGCTTTTGCAGCATCTTCTGGATTAATGACATTTTCTAAACCTGAAATACTAAGTTTCCCTTGAAGATGCTTGAGTTCTGCCAACTCGTTAATATCATACCCACGCTCCTTTCCCACAACAAAATAAGTCAGCGTCTGAAGATTGTGTAGCCTCCCTATCTGCTTTGGCATTTTCTTTATTTTAGTGCCCTCTAGATTAAGATGATGTAAATTGGTAAGTTTGTAGAAATCTGAAGGAAGCTCAGACAGTTGACAAAATTCTAATATTAGCGTTTGTAAATTATACAGTTTACACATGGAATCAGGTAACCTTTGAATACTCGTGTGAGACACGTCTAGATAACGCAATAGCTTTAAATTGCTTATCTCATCAACTATCTCCAGGAGATGACAGCGACGGAATGATAACATCCTCATGCATTTTAAACTTGAATACAAATTGTGTTGTACAATGTTGCATATATAAGTTGGCCTTGTGCCCTTAACTTCAAAAGTGCCAATCGGTTTGCTCAATTTGCTTTTTTGTGGGTGTACCATCAGACTACGTAAACCATCAATCTTACAAACATGCTCCGATATTTTTCTGGCATCTTTTGATTCAAAAGAGCACCAAAGGTGACGTGTTCTTTCAGGAATTCCTTGCACTCTATCACCCTCTATTAGTAAACAAAATTCTCCTGACACTGATTTTGCTAAATCATTGACAAGGTCATGCATTACCAATACGAGACCACTATGCCGTGGATTTATTGATTGTTGGAAAAATGAAATAGACTCTAAATCATCAAAGAACTCGTAACCCAACTCTTCTTCACTTTTGTCTCTTCCGCAACACTTTAGCAAACCTTCTGCCATCCAAAGCTTGATCAATTTATCCTTGTCAAACACATAACCCTTGGGAAATATGGAACAGTAAGCAAAACAACATTTCAGGTTGGATGGGAGATTATGGTAACTCAATCTCAATGCCGAGTTAATGTTGCTGTCACCGTCAGATAAATGCCACATGTCAGCCTCTAGTATCTTAATCCATTCATATGGAGAGAACTTTTTCCGCAAGAGGTTCCCCAATATTTTCACAGCTAAAGGCAACCCTCCACACTTATCGACAATATTTTTGCCAATTGATTCAAGATTTGGATATTCACTCACATTCCTGCCGTAAAAAGCAAGTCTTGCAAATAAACTCCAACAATCACTCATCTCCAATTGTTTCAAATCAACCAACTTTGTAGATTTCATAATTGATGCTACCTCTTTGTCGCGTGTTGTCACAATAATCTTACTTGTAGAAGATCCATGGCTAAAGGGAAGTAGTAACTGCTCCCAACTTTCCTCATTTTTATTCCAAACATCATCAACAACAAGTAGATAGTTCTTGCCTGTTAATATTTTTTGCAATTGGCGTTGGAGTAGATCCAAATCATCACTATTTGGGGCAGAATCAAATTTCCCAAGAATTGTCTTGGTAAGTCCAATAACATCAAAATATTCAGATACGTAGACCCAAGCTTTAAGTTCAAACCTCTCTTGTATCTTGGGGTCATTGTAGACAAGTTGAGCAAGGGTGGTCTTACCCATCCCACCCAAACCAACTATGCTGGTTACTGATACCTGGTTGTCACTGTAATTGTCTGCAAGTAAATATTTGATTATGTCCTCCTTATAACCATCTCTACCATATATGTGAGATTCATTCACCAAAGATGTAGTTTGTGATATTTCTGAAGGTTTCAAACTGACTCCAACTACATTACGAGCACAAGTTCCTTTATTCAATTCCAGCATATCAATCTGCTGAGCAAGAGAATCTAGGCTCTTTATCAATTCTTTGATCCTAGATTCAAATGGATTAGTAAAAGTTGGAATGAAGTTGAAAATATTGCTAGTAGAAGGTTGAGATTCGGCTTTCAGCTTCTTCATTGGTGCATCAGTTGCAATCTCATCTAATAGTTGGTCAGCCTCGTACGTAGCATGTTTAACATCACCAAGCCACATCTTCACGTTTGGATTCTCGTATTGCTTCTTTTCGGCATCATCCAACACTTGGTTGATAGAATTGAGTGTAGACTCAAGTTTGTCCACCAATGTGTCAAGTTTGACTCTACGAAAGTAATCTATGAAATTACTTGAAGCCAACCGATCAAGAACCACACCAAATAAAGATCCAAGAAATGCCTCAGCAACCATCTCTGCCATGATATTACTGTGACACATAAAAAAGGATAAGATATATAAGTGTGATAGACGGGGCTGAGTAGTTATTTATTCTTCTAAAGCCATTAGAAAAAATCATGAAATTTAAACAACAAGTATCATATGACTGGAAAAAAAGAAACCAAAAACTATCATGTTCATTGTAATGCAACTTAGCGAAATAATCTCCGATCTTAAATATAAGCAAAAATTCCTTATTTTGTCCAATAGAAATGTGGTACTCTAAAAAAAGTGTAAATGTATATACAAGTGGTTAGTGGCAACTGGAAAATGAAAGCATTTGAAATCGGTTAGATAGAAATAAAGTGAATCATGCAATGATATATTGCTACAACAGATAAAGAAAAATAATATGCCCCTAGAAGAGAAAAAAATAGTCAATTAGAAAAGGGAAATTGTGTAGCAGGGGCGGATCCACCATATTGCATGGTGTGCTATTACCACACAAGAATTATATTTAATTATTCATTTTTTCCCTTAAAATACCAGGATTTATTAAAAAAATTTTTTGGAAGAGATTCATTTAATATTTATACCCTCCAGAATAAACAAATTCAAAAATATGAAGATGGACTAATTTAAAAGCATGATGATGCTTTTCGCCCTCTAAGTTTTAAAATGTTGCGATTTTTGCCCCTTTCGTCCCAAAATTGCTGAGAAGACGTCACGTGTCCCAAAAAAGGGGCCATAATTGCAACTTTTTGTAAAGATAAGAGGTTAAAAAACATTTTTCCTTATGTTAGGGGTCAAAATAACATATTTCCCTAAACATGGGGTCACTTTTGCCATTTTTTTAATAGGGGGTCAAAATCACAACACTTTAAAACTTAAGGGGCAAAAAATGTAGTTTAACATTATAATATATTTTTTAAAATAAGGTTCATATAATATTTATACACTACAGTAAAAACTAATTAAAAAATATAAAGGATACACATGGACATGATTTACAAAAAATAAGTTAAGTAATCAATTTTTAATCGAATATAGAAGATGCTCTAAATTACAACTTTTTTGTTTAGAAATATTCTCTAGTTATATAAAGAGGGAAATAAATTCCCATACATCACATCGTACATTAGAAAAGTGAAAATATCCAAAAATTGATAATTATTACCATATGATATAAAGTAAGGGAAACAAAAATGAAAAATTTCAATATGAGTTGCGATCCATGTGAGTTTTTAACGACAATAGTAAGAAATAAAAATAGTGTATTAGTAAGAGATAGTTTAAAAGAGAGAGAGATATAGGCAAATTACCTTGATCTTGTTTCAACTAATTGAGTCTAGGATCACCAAAAATAGAGAATGAATATAGAGAGTGAGTGAACGAATGAAGAAGAGCTGTAAAAGAGAAGCAATTTTTTTGTATCAAATCCAACCCAAACTCCGTCTCGTCAACGGAACAAAAATCCATAACCTACTACCAATTATGTGACATTTGTTTATTGTTAATTACCTACCACGACTTGCCCTTTGTTCACATGTATCAAAGACCATGGCATATAAGTTTGATAGAAAAAATAAAATAAAAATTAAGAGGAATGCTAGTAACACTCTCTTTTGAGCACTCTCTCTAGCAGTCACTCTTTTATTGGGTGAAATCAATGTATGTCCCACCACTTTATGTGGGTTCCATTTCCAAAGTATATGTCTTACATTGATTTTACCCAATAAAAAAGTAAGTGCTAGAGAGAGCTCAAAAGAAAGTGTTGCTAACATTTCTAAAAAAACTACCTACACACAATCATTTATTTGTTTATTGTTAACCATCTACCATGATGACGTTTATTTATTTATTTATTGTTAATCATCTACCACTTGCGCTCTGCTCACATGTATCAAGACTACTGGATATAAGTTTGATAAAAAATTACGTATCACGTTAAATGAAAACAGTCCTTTATTATATTATAAAAAATGTATTTACTCTTTAAATATGAATTGACGAATTTATTCTTAAAATCAAATATTCGGACAATTTTTTTTGGCTTAATTGAATCTTTGGTCTCTAATTTATTTGTTGTTTTCAATTTGGTCCTCTAACAATAGAAGTTCTGAAGTTGAAAAGCATAATGATGGTCGATATTTCTCATATGGTGGATATAGATTTACCTTGTCTCAAAATTCTCCATTTGAGTAGGGTTCATTTTGGATGTCATGAACATGTTATGAAGCTTTTGTCAGGTTGCCCTATTCTCGAGGTTTCAACATGCATCACGCAGCTTCCCATGTTTCAAAGTTTGACTTATTTGCAGCTTAACTTTACAGATCAAGATTGATTTTTGAGGGGCTTGTGGTTGATTGAAGTGCTCAAACACTCACCGAAACTTCAAAATCTTACAATTCAGGTTTTGCTGATCTTTATAATTTTTTTTACCAAGTCTAGTTTCATACGTTTTACAT
>Ga0315913_1005138_pt1 | contig 15899 bp, 7 predicted proteins | sample MpolsnodulesMG_FD_207736 | JGI IMG/M metagenome (GOLD analysis project Ga0315913, IMG submission 207736) | Medicago polymorpha root nodule microbial communities from Los Angeles, California, United States - small nodules | ecosystem: Host-associated > Plants > Roots > Nodule | place: USA... | reverse complement strand
TTACAGGTGAATCATCTTGACCGCACAATAAATAATTAATATATCTAATGGTGAAAACTCAATTTGCACCGTGAGAGACCTGTTTTGGTCGCTCACGCTAGCATCCGCCTGTTTGTCACCTAAACTAGTTTTATTGTATAATAAAAATTGGATACTTAACCATTATTTTTAAGGATTAAATATGTTTTAGTCCATATAAATATGTTGACTTTTCGTTTTAATCCCTCTAAAAATTTAAAAAATATAATGATGTGATTGATCTCTCAAATTATATTTAAAAAATATATATAAGATTACTTGAGAATATAATGAGTTATTATTTGACAATGGTATAAAACTATTTTACACCTTTGTTAAAATCTATTTATTATGTCTTCGTGAGATTAACTTAATTGGTAGGGACAATGCTTTCAAACTCTGGCCACCGTAAAAAAAAATCTATTTATTATACTAAAAAAATTACTTAAACGATCTAAACCCATAAAACACAAATACAAAAACAAAATAATTTAATTACTATAAAAAAAATCTAGATATTTATATAACTATTTTAGAAATATCACCTTGTTTTTATATAATTTAGAAATATAACATTTATAATATGGTAATGAAATATGATTAGTCATACATTTTTCTTTTGCTATATTAGTACATATATAATGCGAAATTGATTGGGTAGCATAAGTAATAAGAGTATGATTCTTGAATAAAATAAAATAAAGTAATAAGAGTATATGGATGGTGAATGTCCAATAGTGAAAAGAGGGAGCTAGGAAGATGTCCTCTCTCTTTAGTAGTCCTTGAGATTTTAAATGACACAAAATTAGAAGTTTTTTTTAATGTGTATATCCAAATTTTATTAGAGGTGAGAAAAGGAGTATCCATGATAAATTATAGCAAAAATATTATTCAAAGGGTAAACTTTCAACCATATAATAATTTAGAGAAATTTCATTTATAATATATGTGAATGCTTGGCAACAAAGTTTTCATTTTAATCATATAAAAAAAAGTTTTCATTTTAAAGTTGTATTCATTGCGATGAAATTTTTTTGCTATCATAGGTTGGTTATGAGTGGACAAACAATATGGGACACACAAACTTTGTGACTAAGTCTTCATAATTATAGAGGATACAGGATACTTAGCAAGATCTCAAGTAGTATTTGTTTGTTTGGAGCGTTTACGCTGTTAAGGACCTTAGTTTATCCTTTTTACTACATATTGTCATAATATATGTAATCCATTTCGATACATGAAGTGTAAAGATCATATAAGAATGTACCAATAAAAAAGATCATATAAGAATGCTAGATTTGTAATAGCTGCAAAATTCTTATGGTGAAGAGGTTTAACTCGAACACTATTTTTTTCTAACCTAGACACTATGAAAGCTTCAAGATCAAGGTGAAGAGAATAAAAAGAGATGTAACGAAAGGTCCACTACAAAGACTTTTAATATAGAGCCAAAGTGATACAGGTGAGGTGAGGGTGATGCTATTATCTAACCTCACTTTTTTTTGTTCCTACAAGTACAACTTTTTTACGAAGCTCAATTTTGATTCTACTATTTTGTTTAAATTAGTTTTTAATCTTTCATTTTCGACATTGAGTTTTGGTACTTTGTTTCACCTGTTAAAGAGTCTCACATTGAATAAGAGATGACATGACAATGTGTTTATAAGTTAAAGTAATTCTCACCTCACAAACCGATTTTGTGAGGCTATCTTATACCGAACCACGATTCTTAAGATCACTATTTTTTTTTTTGGTCAAGTAGTCTAGTGGCTAGAGCTCACACAATTAAATTATGGAGAAGTGGAGTGTCTGGGGTTCGAACCCTGACCCCTATACATATAATATGCAATATCCCTACCAACTGAGCTAAGCTCACGGACATTAAGATCACTATTTCTACCCCTTTCAATTTTGGAGTATTTTTTCTACTAATGTAACATGGTCATTAATGATGTGATATTACCGTTATTGAGTTAGATGACACTCTATAATCAATCTTATTATGATCACTTTATTACAGCATAAAAAATAAAAAAAGAGCCTCCAAAATTGAATGGGGTTTCAAAATCCTAAAATTTGTCAATCACGGGGATAAAAATTAGAAATTTAAACTTGACTGGGGAATCTAAAATCTGGTTTTAAAAATAGAAAACTTAAACTTTAATTTAAATAAAATAGAGAGACAAAAAAATGTATTTAAAATACAAGATAAATATTTATTTTTTTATCACTGAAATGGAATTACGAAAAACCACAAGATTATCCAATACCTCTTACATAATCGGTTATTAAAATACCTAAGTAAAAAACAATCTATAAGAGCTAAATCAGAAAGGAGGAGGAGTATGCACATGTTAGCTAGTAAGTGTCGTGATCAAAAAAATGTTAGCTAGCAAGTGAGCACATCGATTAACAATCTCTATTATTTTGCATCAACTTCTGCCCTACTTTCATTATCACCTCTCTACATTTGCACTTTCTCAACCTAAAATCTCTCAAACTCTCATCCCTAAACCTCAAATTGAAATGCATCATATATTTTTTTTATCGGTTAGTTCTTTATTGTTTCTCTTTATTTTTGGTTTTTTATTTTTTAAAAAATGGTACACTATAGAATTTTTTATCCAAATAGAGTTGAAGATTTAGCAAAACTTTACATTTTCATGCGTAAAATATACATATCATACTAAAAATATCAAAGTGTCAATTTAGTATTGACCATTCAAAATGTTGGTGCACTCACACTTGAAACGGAAATGATTTCCCTCTATTAAAACTCTATAAAAAAAAAAAATCAATTGTTACATCTTAGTCATCAAATTCAACCTCTTATGTTCTTTTTAATTTTATCTCTATTGTTCTCATATGTTTGATGATTAAGATGTAACATTTGAGAAAAACTGAGAGAATCCAAATTCAACCTCTTATGTTTGAAGATTTTATGACACAGTGCAGACATCGGATGGAATAGACAGAAAATATAATAGTCCACCGGAAGGGCATACATCAGGAGAACCAATCTCCCCCGGCTAACATCTATATGCACGAAGCCGACCGGAATAAATATGAAAAAAAAATGCTTTGGGAGTGTGAGATATGCAAATGGAGAGTACACAGACTTGGAAAAACTTATAGTTTCAAATGATTTGAAAAATTCAATTTTTTTTTTATTGTTGTCTTGGACATGTCTTTACCAAAAGACATGGTATTTGGGATTGCAATTCACTACGGTCATAAAAATGATGCAGTCACACTGTCAAACCAAATAGAGCTATTCGATCAAATCAACTGTTATGAATCAACTTCTCTAGTTTTTCCACTTTATACCCATAACTCATGATTGGAAAAAGGGAAAACTCAGGCACCATACTTCTTCCCCTCACTTTCAAGTTAAATTACTTAGAATTGGTTTTAAGCCATTTAATCATCTGAATTAGATTAACTATCCGGAAAAATAAACAATTATGTAATTTAATTTATTACTTTTTACATGAATTTAATTTATTTTTAAAATAAACATAAAACTAATTTAGTTTTGATAAGACACTAAATTTAAATAATATAAAATTATAAATTACTTCATTTTTTTTGTTTACATAGCTAACAAAAGAAACAAAAAGAACAAGAGAAACTAGGATCTCAGGAACAAAGTTCCAGTAGCATCATTCTGTAAGAGAGGACGAAGATCATCAGGTGGAGACGGGTGGAGAAGAAGGCTATCATCAGAACTTGCTCCTAACTTGGCCAAATAATCAGTGCATTGGTTGCCTTCGCGAAGAGTATGATGGAGCGAATAGTTCGCCTGAGAAAGCTTGTCTTTGATGTCCTGAATGAGGACTGCATGAACATGATACTTCGATGAATTGCCTGTTATGAGGTTGATAGAGAGGAGAGAATCCGAGTAACAGACCAACTCTGTGATGCCCATGTCCGTGGCTACAGAAAGACCGTGAAAGATGGCAGATAACTCCGCTTCAAGGATATCAGAAGAAGAAGGAATGAAGCCTGAAAAGACGGTCCTGTAGAACCCAGCACTGTTGCAAATTAATCCTCTAAAGCTTGCACGAGTTGGAGCACCAATACAACTACCGTTGACGTTAAGAATTTGACAATCAAAATTGTCGTTATTCCATCTGATGTGCCTAACAGAAGAAGCAGCAGGAATTGACTGATAGAAGCAAAATTTAATGTCTTCTGCTGATGTATGTATCTGCAACAACAACTTGTTAATATGTATGGCTTCATCATTCAAACACATGGAGTTGCGGTATCTCCAAACCCACCATAAACCTGCTACGAACAAGATAACACGCAATCCGTTGAGCTCCTCCTTAATCCAGTCCCTGACATTGGAAGCCGCAAAGAAGGAAGGATCAGTAAATCCAATTTGCTGCAAAATTTGCCTCGAAAACCTGCAATCACGGATGCAATGGAACACCGTTTCTTCATAATCACCGCAACGAGTGCAAATAGCTGACAGAGCAATGTTTCTGTGATGAAGTAAAGATAACGTCGAGATCGAATTGTGACAAGTCAGCCAAATGAAGAACTTAAATTTTTCAGGTATTTTTTGTCTCCAAATCCATGTCCAGGAAGTGTTATCAGTGCGAGCTTCTTGAGAGGAAAGCAGCCAATTATAGCCGCTTTTCGTAGTGTAAATATGCCATTTTTGTTGTGATGCCAAATAAAGGTGTCGTCAATAGCATCGTTGAACCTGAGATTGCTATTATTAATAAAGTCAGCCACGACAGGAGGGAGAGAAGTATACAACAGTTGAGAATTCTGACAATTTTTTGCTACAACGTCTTTGACAGTAAGGTGGATATCATGAATGTCAATTACGGGAACAAGGGATCCAAGGGTGCCAAAATCGCTCCAAAGGGTGAACCAAAAAGAAGAGGTTCCGGAACCTGCGCGCCACGAGTAACCGCTATTAAGGACATTCTTTGCTCGGACGATGGATGACCAAGTGGGAGAGCTGCTGGCGGCAGTGGAAGCATGAAGGAAACTCGGCCCAGCTGAATATTTCTTCATGAAGACATTAACCCAAAGCTTGTTATTATTTTGAATCAAATCCCAAACCAACTTCCCAAGACATATGTTGGCCTCTCTAGTTGTCCGTAAACCAAGACCTCCTATTTGCTTAGGCTTTGCTATTTTGTTCCATCCGACTAAGTGAACCCCTTTGTCATTTGCACCTTTCCAGATAAAATGGCGGGATGTTTGATCAATATCATCACAGATGCTTTGAGGGAGCCTGTTAATTTGCATGTAATAGGTGGGGATAGAAGAAAGGATCGAGGAAGCAAGGGCCAATCTGTCAGGCCTATTAAGGAGTTTGTTCTTCCAAGAAGCAAGCCTAGTCTGCATTTTCTCAATAATAAAATTGAAATCACTTTTCTTCGGGCGCCCTTTAAGAATCGGGAAACCCAAATATTTATCAAGCGATGTCGTGCTTCTGATGCCAGATAAGGAAGTAAGATTGGTAATTTTTTGGTGAGGAATACCTAAAGAATAAAAAGCTCTTGATTTAGAGAGATTAATCTTGAGGCCTAACGCTTGACTGAATTTATCAAAAAGATCCTTGATGAATCTGACTTGAGAATTTTTTGCTTTAGAAAAAATAAGGACATCGTCTGCGAATAGAAGGTGTGAAAGATGAGGGCTGGTTGCAGACATCCTAATGGGATCCCAGTTACCTTGGAGGACAACGTTGTTGATTACAAGAGATAGTTTTTCCATGCAAAGAATGAAGAGGTAAGGAGACAAAGGATCACCTTGTCTAAGCCCGTGGGTAGGCTTAAAAGAAGTCAATTTGTTTCCATTCCAAAGGACAGAGAATGTTGGTGAAGTAACACAATGCATGATGAGCTTTATGGTGGCATCGGGAAATCCGAAGTCATGAAGGCAAGAACTAAGGAACTCCCAATTAACATTATCAAAGGCTTTCTCAAGGTCAAGTTTGAAAGCAACAAAGCCTTTCTTTCTTTTGGATCTCCGCATGAAGTGAACAATTTCCTGCAAAACAATAGAGTTGTTAGAAGTGCCCCTTCCTGGCAGAAAACTGCTTTGGTAGGGACCAATAATGTTATTAAGAATCGACCTGAGAAAACTACAAAGGCTGATTGGTCTAAAGTCTTTGTAGGTTTTTGGTTGGTCGATTTTGGGGATAAGGGCAATGAGCGTGTCACCTATGGTAGGGTCGAAAAAACCAGTTTGGAAGGCTGTGGAAACAAGGCGGAAAATGTCTTCACCAACAATGTGCCAGTACTGTTTGAAGAAAATGCATTGGAAACCATCCGGACCAGGAGATTTGTAAGGTTTCATGGAGTTAAGAGCTGCTGAGACTTCATCTTTGGTTATGGGTTTGGTGAGGAAATATTTATCATCATCATCAATAGTGGGGTGGGGATCGACATGGAAGTTGCGGTTTTGGTGATGGCTAGACCCGCAGAAGAGATTCTTGAAAAATCTTTGAGCTTCTTCTTGGAGGATGGAGGTGTCGGAGGACCATATACCATTTGGGAGCTGAATTACTTCATTTAGTTTAAGGTAACTTTTCTCATTTAAACAAAAATAAACACATTTTTTCCTCTTTTATCTCATTAGTATATAAATTAAACATTTTTTAATACACAAAAGACAAAACAAATAGTATATTATATTAGTCCTCGTGAGCTTAGCTCGGTTGGTAGGGACAATACATAATATATGCAAAGTTCGGAGTTCAAACTTTAGCCACCACAAAAAAAAAAGTATATTATATTTATTTTTTGGTTACTTTAAAGAGGTGCAAATAGTATCTTATATTAAGGACACATTTAATTGATTTCAATATAAGCTTTTGAGTCAAAAAATAAAATTCAATTCAATATATGCCTTTCTTTTCCCTTTTCCTTCACAAAACACGTTTCCAACAAAATTCCCCTGTCTCTCTGTTCTCATCCTTCAACAATGTCCAACAGCAGCAACAACAACAACGCATGTGGGTTGATATCATGCGACAAACTAGACAGAATTGCCAACTGGGTCGGCACCAACGTGGCTTCTGCTTTCTTTGCTTCATTGGAACGTTGTTCTTGCATCAACCTTACCACCACTGACACTGAAGATGATAACAACAACAACGATGATCTTCCTCTCATGGTTACTAACCCTGTTTCTCATCTTCCCTTTGAGGGTCCCACCACCTCTCTTCCTTCAAAATCCAACCTTCGTTCTTGATCTCTTTTTGGGTTTGTAATATTAACTCTTTGTGTTCTTGGGTTCTTTAGTTATTAATCTTGTCATGATAAAAATTTAGTCTTGTGTGTGTTGACTTTGTTGGATCTTGTTGGCTTTTGTTTGATGTTGATGAAATTGTTATGACATTATATTATATCAACTCAATTTTGTACTAGTTTCTTGTTTGTTAATTTGTTATTATGTTGTTACTTGTTAGAGGATTTGGATTGAGTGCAGTTGTCAACAATCGGTCACATTTGGACTGTCTGATCAAGATGGGATGACCTAGATTTTCAGTTAAGATTTTAAAATTTAGACTATCTAATCTTGATCGGACAATTTAGATGAGGTAGACCCGATTGGACACAAATACGGTCCGTTTTTAGGAGGTTAATTTTAAGGTTTAAGGATGATAGGTTTATATATATGTTGGATTTTTATTTTGAAGAAGCTTATGAGTATTTTTGATTAAGTATATCTGATGGATTTGAACGTAGTAAACCATGTTTTAAAAACGGAATCTGGGTCATGGTTCAATTGCTTTAAACGGCTTGAAATGGGACACACCGCGTAGTAACTAAGAGTAACAAATGCAGTTCATGGTTCAACTGATTGAATTGTTCAGTTCAGTTTTTAAAACTTTTTTGGTGAGATAATTAAAAAAATAGATCGTTTTATGTAGCATTTGATCTAGTTGTTTGAGCAAAGCAAAAGGAGGAAGATTAGTTGTTGGGGCCAAAGGGAAGATCATTTTTTATTTTATTTTTGGTGGTGTAGATCATGTTTTGTTTAATTTAATGACATAGCATTCGTCAAATTTGAATATTTACAAATTGATTAATTTGCATTAATAGTTATAATTAACGTTGATAGTCCATAACTGTCATTGAAGTTGATTGAGAATCAGATATTTTATCTGCTATTGTTTTGAATTTGATGTCAAATCTTGAATTTTGGAAGGGTTTTTCTCATTATGTAGCAAAGGAGTTACTATGTTTTTTTTGAAGCACATAATGCTTTGAGCAATTCTCATGTGAGTACGTAGTGTTTGTAGATACAACAAATTAAAAGTTGAACACAGACTTCAGTTAATTTTTTTAAAAAAGTTTAGTGGTAAAATTCACACATAATAAATGCTAAAAAAATTGAGGAATTGAGTTAGAAATTTACTCTAACCTATCAAATCTTTTTACTATTTGAATTGTGATTATGAAACTTTTTCTTAAGGGAGAAACAATTTTTTCTACAATATCAATTTTGTTAATATGATTACTTGAACAATGGGAGACCAAATGTCTCAGTTACAAGTACAATGTAAGACAACATTTATGGTTCCTTGTCCTCTAGTGGATGCTTTCCTAAAATAACAAAACAAAGCACGATTTGTGAGCAATAACTGGTAACCAAAAGCTGATGTAGTAGTTCATTAGTCATGGTCACAGTTGCTTTCTTTCCCCTATGGTACCTTCCTCTAGTTAGTTCAAGACATTTACTTTTTCAAAAATAATATTCAGATATTAATTAGTACACTTATATATGTTGATTTATTTATTTATTTTCATTGTTTTTTTTTTATTATTATTGGGGTACTTGCAATTCACTAAACTGAAAAGTCCAATATGAATAAAATAATAAAAACCTATCAGATTGCAAATTAGTAAAAACCCCTACAAAATAAAATCTATAGGGGCATATTGGAACTAAAATGCATACATTGTCCTTTGATCATCTCTTGTGAAACTCTATTGTCCTTTTTTTTTTTATTGTCTTAACCCTTCAGTTTATACGGAAAAGAGATTAAAATAATCTAAAATTTAAAAGGATGACAAATAAAGTTTTATCAATAATTTTTCAGTAAAGATTCAAGCTTGGGTTATCCTTTATTATTAACCGACCATTTGTTCTCGATTACTTACATGTGATGCTTTACTGTTTGATGTATTTATTCGAGAGAGAATTTTCTTTTTACCTATTATGGTTTTATATGCCTCTAATGGTTACTATTTAATCATGTTCAATTTGAGTTGAACCAAGCTACTACTGACTGAAATCTTGATCAAAATCAACAAGAAATGCTAGCAAAATGTATAGTCAACAATATTGTCAAATGATTTAGATTTGGGAGATCATTTTAATTGGTTGATCCCATTAAAAAGTGTTTTTAAATACTTGGCTTCAAAGAAATTCAACTTTACTAATACCAACTATTCATGACATTAGTTTGTATTATCATTAAGTTTATTGGACATTCCAAATTAACAATGCTTGAGATTTTTCACTCACTTTCTCTATATCATTAATTATCACCCCAAAATCCATCATTTTGACACCCACTTTGCCCCCTTAGTGCCCTTCAACAAAATTAAACTACAAGAAATTAGGTTTTCCCCAAGTGTAACCCTTGTTTAAGTATTTATCAAATTTTTGTTTTAGGACAAAGCTTAACTACCAAGTAAAGGTGGAAACCATCAAAGTTTGACTATTGAGAGCAGAAGTTAGATGTGGTGCTTAGCCACTCATCAAAAGTCAAAAACAATAGTCTTAATGCATAACGACCAAATTAACAAGGTGGAAGTTGAAACCATCAAAGTCTAATAAAAAAAAAAACTTAACTATTATATAGAAGACTCATAACTCAAAACTGAATCATTTAACAAAAGCATATTATATATATAAAAAAAAATCATCTTTCTCTCTTTTCTTCTTCTCAAACTTTAGCCGTCACCACTTTTCTTCGTCTTGATCTACTAAAAATGAATGATTTAGGGTCAATTTTAACCTGAAATCACCCCTCCCATTTGTTTTTCCTTATCTTTTAGTTAAATAAGTGCTTTTCAAATATTTACATTCTTCGTTCATTTGATTTTGTGATTTCATAGTCTTAGTACGACTTTGTTTGTTTAGATTTCATGTTTTTGTGTGGTGTTTTTTTTTATTTTTCGTCTTAGTGCGGTGTTTATTTGATTAAGGTTGAAAGATTAACTATGTGGAATAAACACCGCACCAAGCACCATCGTAAGCGCCTCCCATAAAAAATCGGATGAACCCATTTTAAGGGAAGTTTAACATGTGTGTGTATTGTATTTTTTAACATGGTTATGTTAGTTCCCCGTTATTGGTACGGGAGGATAAAGGCGTTTAATCTTTGTAAGATTGTGTGGATCGCAACGGATTCACATTTGCTGTAGTCACAAATTTTACATATTTACGTAATGAGTATATCAATGACTATTAGATCAAGATTGAATCGACCAGAATTAAAGCTCGATATTGAGTTAAAAAAACCAAATTTGCTTTGCGTCCGAATTTAATTCAATGGTCATTGATGCACTATTTATGTGAATGTGTGGACGTGACTACAACAAATCTAAATTCGATCTTGACTAATTGGTTAATTCACTCGAGGTCAATATTCGTCTATCCGAGATATTAGTTCAAAACAACTGTCCCTTAAGTTGGTTTTATGTTTGGTGTGTAAGGTAACATATCTGATTGGTTCTGATATTTATGTGTCTTGTTAGAAATTTTTAAAGTCCTATTATTAGACTAACCTTAACACCTTGGAGATGAATTCAGATTTTCTATTGTAATTGTGTGATCCGAAATAAATGAGAGATATCTTTTAATACTATTTATTAACTATGTGATAGGAGCCGTCTGATCTCAAATTAATGATATAGTTTGATTACCTTGCATAAGCACGCAATAATTTATGCAGAAAATTTAGGTCTCTTGAATATGGCTCTTTGTCCTAAGGGTTTATGCAATCCATGTCCATCTTAGATTTATGCCGACAATGTTTGTACAATGTATTATGCATGATTGTGCCTCAAATTCGGTTAACATATGTTCTGTCGGCTCAGCTGTTTGTACAATCAGAAGAGGTATTTCAGAAAGTATGCATATATACACACATAGATGTATTGATATTGTTTTGAGCAAACCATGCATATGCATTGATATCTTTCAATATGTAGACAGAAGAGTAAATGAAGAAATAAAGGGAGAGTATATATAAAGGTTCTCCATTCATAACAAACAAAACAAGTTTGGATCATGCATGCAGCTACTCATAAAGGAGAAAAAAATTTATTTGATACGCATGCACGGGATATTAAACAATACATTACTTGGTATTTAAGCTAAAGAAAATTAAAATGGGAAAAACTTAACTTAAATAGGAAATGTGCACGAAGTTAATTTATAGTATTTGCTACAGTTGGCACTGTCATCACTACATGCTAGCTGGCCATAAGCGTGTTTTAGAAGTTACTATTTATATATAAATCATGGCATGCATAAAACACAATCATCTTGTTGCTCCATCTTGGCCAATTAAGCTAGTTTGCATATATATTAAGGCTCTTTCAAGTGTCTCTCAAAGAACGGCATTCTTGGTCAAGTACTATGTATGGTCCACATTTTAACTCAAGGGTGATTTCATATGATTTGGGGAAATTCAGGAGACTTTTTATTTTAAAAAAAGAGAGTCAATATCAGGTTCAAGGACCAACTAATCTGGGACCGAAAATTTACAACCCTGTTGTTTACGAGGACTTAATTTAAAGCAAGAACAAAATTCTTTATGGATTGGCCATCTAAAATTCAAGAGTTTATTTGTGCACATACCTTAATTTAATTTGTATAAGTATGTAGAATAATTTATGATAGTACATGACATAAGTTGTTTAGGATAAAGTTTACTCTAATTGCTCTTTAATTGTAAAAGTAGTAGGGCTTCTTACTTACCATTGCCAGCCGATGAACTATTTCATAAGTTAAAAGAAAAATGAATTTTAACCTAAAAAGAAAAAACGTGAATTTTTTCTTTCGAGATTTAGTTCATTAACAATGCTATAAAGAAAACTAATATACTAGGTTGAGGATTAATTTTTCAATCAAACAAATAATTTGGAATAACGATAGAAAACTTGTAGTTAAGTTGCCAATGATTGAGGTCATTAGCTGGTTAATTAAATCTATATGAGTCAAAAATAAAATAAATTAAAATTAAATTGAGATGAACAATAGTTTATAATTAACTGGATACATTTGTAGTAAGTTGCAGTTTATAATTAACTGGATATATTTGCAGTAAGTTGCACGAGGAATGTACAATATCATAATCAGTGTTGAAATGCTTTCTTTGCAAACGAATCGTTTGGTAAAGGTACCATGCAAAACATGCATTGTAGGCATGATGACAAAGTATGTGTTAATTAGAAGAAAAATGTTTAGAAATTGTGATGGAGAAATGTCTCATGTAGTCTAGGGTCTATACTAATCGTTTGAAATTTTAACGGTGATTTGCGTTACTCCTTAGAAGTAAAATATCATAGTATTATTTGTCATCACGGTTGATATGAAGATGATCCGATCGGAATTAGTTCAATAAAAAATAAGAAAACAAATACTAATGCTTCTAAATTTATATTTACTCTCCCTCAAAAAAAAAATTATATTTACTCTCTCTCCCTCTCTCTCAATTAACACTAATTAAGTCATTGTCCCAACCATAAGGATGTAGAGGACTCTGAATTTCTACTTAAAGATATGGACGTCAATTATCGTCAAAACTTTAAGTGATTTGTAAATATCGGCCCCTATCAACCACATGCGACACTTCTCCACCCTAATAATTGCCATAGATAACTAGATATGTATATGGAAAGTGAAATATAGATTGCTGTGGTACTATAATTTATTCCAATAATGATGGTCTAGGTATGTGAAGGAGCATCAACTTTGCTTATGAATGAGAAGACGAAGATGTCCAATAAAAGCAAAACAAAGTGACCCATCTATGTATATACTCACCTCTTTCCTCAAATACAAAGTGATAATGAAAGTTTGAGTTGTCTAAATCGTAGTCTTTTCAGTGCTTTATTTATTCAACCCTATAAATGCGATTGCTTTGTGACTAGAATAATAATGAATAATATCAATTTTGAGTAGACAAGAGATACTCACTAAATTGGATTTTTTTTTTTTTTTAAAAAAAAAACTTATGGTATCTTTGGCTAAGAGCTAAAGATGAATAAAGACGAGAGATATTAAGTGTCACACTTTGTTGGTCTCACTAAATTGGTTCAATCATGTGGAAAGGAATAATAAAACATATGGTAAAAGACATTACTCTAATTTCCTTTTCAATACAACTCAGTCACAAAGTGAAATATTATTCTTATAAAAAGAGAAGTGAAATATTAATTTTTATCGTTCAATTCTTGTTGTACTGCTAAGTGATAGTTGAAGGGATAATGCTTCTATGCAGCTCGAGTTTATACATATGGTTTTCAATATAGGATAAATTGTTCGAAAGAATTCAAATTCCATTTATGGATGAAATAACTTTTGATCGGACTTCTTTTATTGTGAACTGGAGGGTTAACACCAAAAAGATATGAAATTAATTTATATGCATTGAGAATGTAAAACTTTTTTTCACATATCCAATCAAATCACATTACGATGCCACTTTTGTTGGTAAAGTATCTTCGCAAATATCTACCTAGTAAAGTCTTATACGCGCATTTACAAAAAGATTTATACCGACTATGTATTATAAATTAAATCCTCTCAATAATAATAATAATAATAATAATAATCAACTTATTTTTGGAGAAAATAATCAAGTTGATTAAACATTCTTACTCTAAAAGCAGTTATAAAAACATTAATATTTATGGAGAAAAAAAAACATGTAGAACAGAAAGGGAAGTGGTGGCTGATTGTGGTGGGGTTTGATATAGAGCATGTTTAGAGGCATGTGTGTCCTCTATTTGAGTCAATGGTATGATTTGTAACAGAAAATGTTGAGACAAGAAAGAAGAGAATTAGATAAAAACAGATAGGATGGGAAGAAAAGGGTTTGTTGAAACCTTCCCTACCATTGTGGTCATCTTGAATAATCACATCCCAACACCTTATCATCACCAATTCACGCTAGATGAATCATGAAAGCTGACAAATAGAATAGAACCTGCATCAATAGTGTTTTTCTGACTTTGCTTTAATAAAATAAAATCTAACAAAAAAGATTTTCAGTAGTCTTTTATAAGGGCTTCTATTTCATTCTACCTTGTGCCACAATCTATATTCACTCCTTAAAATGGCCAACTTTGTCACCTTGTTTATACTATGGTTGACTGTGATATGTACTTTTAACTATGTCAAACTTATGGCACATGGTGCAAGGGGAGAATCAACAAGGTTCTATGATTTCAAGGTACTTTCTTTGTTCCATTTTGACCTTCACATTTGTAGAAAAATTATTTCTATTTATTTGTGGTTTTCAAAGTTCAAAAGCAATATTAACTATTGTTGATGTGCTTAATGGTTACTGTACAGGTTCAAACTAAAAGAGTAACAAAACTTTGCAACTCAAAAGACATTGTCACAGTCAATGGTATGTATCCAGGACCTGTTGTTTATGCGCAAGAAGATGACAGAATCATAGTCAAGGTTACTAATAAGACACCTTTCAATGTTACAATTCACTGGTAATTCAAGCAAAACCGCATACATAATGCAGTTCATTTAATAAAAAATGATAATTTAACTAACAAACTTGATTTTCAAATTTTAGGCATGGTATCCGGCAGCGGCTATCATGCTGGTACGACGGTCCGTCCTTTATTACACAATGCCCAATTCAAGCAGGCCAGAGTTTCACCTATAACTTTACAGTGGTGAATCAAAAGGGCACTTTCTTTTGGCATGCTCATGTTTCTTGGCTGAGAGGAACGGTTCATGGAGCTATGATTGTTTATCCAAAGAATAGGGTACCTTTCCCATTTAAGGCTCCTTATCAAGAGCAAATAATTATACTAGGTAACTTAAAGGTGGTTTCTTGGTTTGAATTCAGTGTTTCAAATTGTATGTTTTCTCTATACAACACTGATGTTGCGAGCTAATTCGGATTATGGCAGGGGAATATTGGCTGCAGGATCTTCAACAAATTGAGCATGCCACTCTAGTGAATGGAGGAGCTCCACCTCCAGCAGATGCATATACCATTAACAGTCACCCAGGCCCTAACTACAACTGCTCAATTAATGGTATTTTTGAGATAGAAGATAAATAACAAGTGATAGTGTAAATACTGATTTCATTTAATGGGGGTTCCTTAGAATTGTATACAACCTATGCCACATTGACACTTCATATTGAAAGCATGTCCGGTGTCCGACACTTACACAATGGATACACTCAATCATTCTATTTTCTTAAATTATTAAAGGTCTCTACATGTATGTGTCAATGTCATGTTTGATGTATGTGTCTGTGTTAGTGCTTCATAGTATACAACTAACAATGTCGGTGATTATTTTATAAAGAGATGTTTCAATCAGATTAAGTTATGTAAAATAATTTGGCTAACATGGTGGTAATCTTTTTTCACTAAGAATCTATTGACACCATAACAATATCCATAAGACTACGTAGGCACTGGTCTTCTAAACCAGTCTAAGACAATTGGCAACTCACAACTTTGTAATTTAAATTTTCTATCTTCAGTTTTCACTGACATGTTTCATTTCCTATCATCTTTTCAGATGTGTACCAGCTTAATGTGATTCCGGGAAGGACCTACTTGTTAAGACTAATTAATGCAGGTTTAAACACTGAGAACTTCTTTGCCATTGCTAATCACA
>Ga0315913_1005137_pt1 | contig 15899 bp, 10 predicted proteins | sample MpolsnodulesMG_FD_207736 | JGI IMG/M metagenome (GOLD analysis project Ga0315913, IMG submission 207736) | Medicago polymorpha root nodule microbial communities from Los Angeles, California, United States - small nodules | ecosystem: Host-associated > Plants > Roots > Nodule | place: USA... | reverse complement strand
AAAAGGGTTTTCCCAAAGTTTCAATTTTTTCTCTCCAAAGGTGCTTCTACCTCTGACATTGTTAACATTTTCACTAAGAACCCCTACATCCTGAAAACAAGCCTCAATAATAAAATTATCCAAGCCTATCAATTGATTTATAGATTCTTGCAATCAGACAAGGACATTATTGATTGTATAATTCGCAATCCATCTTTCTTCGGAGACAGTCGTGTGGTATCTAACATTAGATTGCTGATTGCCAATGGAGTGGCCGACTCAAACATTAAAAGAATGCTTTGGGTAAGGAGTCGGGCATTTCAGACACCGACATGTGACATGCTGAAATTGGTGGAGGAATTAAAGGATTTGGGTTTTACTACTTCAAAAACAACCTTTGGTGTAGCATTGCATGCCAAACTATCTGTAAGGAAAACATTGTGGGAAGAGAAAGTCGATGCCTTTAAGAAGTGGGGTTGGTCTGATGAAGATGTTCTACAAGCATTTAGAAGGCAACCACATTGTATGTTGGTATCCATTGATAAAATTAATTTAGTGATGAACTTTTGGGTCAATCAGTTGGGTTGGGATGCACTTGCCCTTGCCAAAGGACCATCAGTTTTATCTTTAAGTTTCGAAAAGAGGGTCCTTCCAAGGGCCTCTGTATTGCAATATCTTCTGAAGAAAGGTTTGCGAAAAAAGGATGCAAGCTTAACTTGTCCATTTGTAGTGCCTGAGAAGTTGTTTCTTGGTATGTGTATAAAGGGTATTAAGAAGGAGTCTTCTTATCTATTAAAGTTGTATGAGGAAAAACTCAATCTTGCTTACACCATGGACAAAACATGCACATCATGATTAGATTTTCAGGTATTTTAGCCATAATTTGTTATCTTGTTCCGTATTTGATTTTAATACTTTTTGGTACAGACTGTGATTGTAGCTACTTTAGCTAACTTGTTTCGTTGTTGGTTATGTTTTCATTGATATTTTTTCAAATGGTTATGCATCTTAGTCTGAATCTAATACCAATATTCAAAAGTTGAAATTTTCTTTAATTTATGGGAACATAATTCTTTTTTGCGATTTAGTCATTTCTCCTTCCTTGTTACTTTGTCCGAAAAATCTACGGTATAAGTTAAGCTATACCGGATTAGGTTACTGAATTCAAACTTATTTTAGGTTCCAGTTGCATGTAGTTGCTTTGCAAATACTAAAATTGCAGATAATTGTGGACAAATGCATCTGTACTAATGTCTGCGGTACAGTTGTGAAGAGCTCCCAAAACTCAAAATTAATATAATAATGGTTGGAATTTTAATAATAATGTCAACTGCAATTATTCAAAACACTACACACTTCGTTGAAGCCACAGTCTTTCCTTACATAGCACTTGACTTTTTGCTTCTTGTTATTTTTACCTTTTGGCCTACTGATATGGATATGGTAGACTCAGCCACTCAGGTTTAAATATCATTAGTTCATAGGTATTATTTTGATATAGATACGGTATACTCAGGTTTAAATATCATACAGTCTTTGCTGAAGGAGTATGGACATGATGATGATATACTTTCCTTGAGGTTGAATGATAAGTTCTATAGCAGTATCAATATCATGGAGCTCATACTTGCTCGATAAGTGTATGCAAATAAAAGGGATGAGGAATGCTAGGGTCACACCCTCAAGACACTCTTTATAACACACCCTCTCATTTGAAGCCACATCAACCTTTTATTTTATTTCTTTACCGGCTACGGTTAACCAAGTTCCGAGCCATAAGTTATTTTTTTTGTTTGACTTTGATTGCTACATTCACCCTCAACACAACCTCTATGGCTTTGCATATCTGTCCCTTGTCACTGCGTTAAGCCTCCGTCGTCTCCTATGTGAGCTCTTATGGTCGTAACTGATTCAATCGTCTTTGTCCTGAGATCTCTGTCCCCTGTCACTGTGTTAGACTCAGGTTTAAATATCATAGTTCATAGGTATTAGTTTAATTATCTGCCATGGGTATGTACAATGTTGTCCATTTCCTGTATTTTATAGGACTACATCATTCACTGAACAAATATTACTTCAAGAACTTATTTGCAGGACTATTTAATTTTAAGTAACTCTTTTATATGACAATTTTCGCATATTGTCTCATGCACAAACTGGACTTGTATAAGCTTGTAGAGTATTTTATGGGTGCAAGTTAACGGTTATTTAAGCCTTCAACCTCTTTCTAATTTGTGACTTTTATTAAACCAATGTTTTACATCCTATTTTGTTTATGCACATGTATATTTTTTAGGCTTAATTCCATGTTTGGTCCCTTATGTTTACTTTAGGTTTTAAGTAGGTCCTTTATGTTTTAAAAGTTTCAAGTTGGTGTCTTATGTTTTAAGAGTTTCAAGTTGGTCCAAAAAGTTACTCATGTTGGAATAAGTTAGTCTCGTCCGCCACATAATTTTGAGTTTAATAAAACAATAAGTTAAATTCCGACACTCATTTTTGGGCTTCGGCCCTCTTTTATTCCAAAAAATAAAAAATTCCAACACTCATATTCTCAACTCAGAACTCTAAACGGCCAAGTGACGGAAGGGACTAACTTATTCCAATATGATTAACATTTTGGACAAACTTGAAACTTTTAAAACATAAAGACCAACTCAAAACTTAAAATAAACATAAGGGACAAAACATGCAATTAAGCCTATTATTTTACCCTGTAAAGTAGAGATTTTTCTTGGTATCTCACCTATAAGGCAGCAGGAAGCTTCTTTTCAATATCATTTTTCAGATGTTGCATGTAAGATGTTATAAGCACTTTTAATTGGATAAATAAGGAAATATAAAGAAAACAATAATTGTTTCATTTGATTTAAGGCAAATAAGATCTGAAAATATTTAATTGACCTCAACCAAGTTATTTGAATTGCTGTACTTATCTTTTGTATGTGCCCTACTATTAGAACTGGCACTAAATTGGTATATATTATTTTTATGGACCAAATTATTTGAGTTTTTTTTTTCCTTTTTTTTTGTTGCGGATTTAACTGTTGTTTTAGATCAATTTTTTTTTCTACATGTTTGGAGGAGTGGTGTATAATCTTTATGAACCAAGCTTGTTGTTTGTTTGTTTGACTCTTTGCTGAAAGAGTATGGACATGATGAGATACTTTCCTTGAGGTTGAATGATAAGTTCTATAGTAGTATCATGGCGCTCATACTTGCTCGATAAGTGTTTCAAATAAAAGGGATATATATACCTCTAAGGTGAAGTAACATAACATATGGTCTAGAAGTGAAAGAAATCTATTAGCAATTGGATATATTTATGTTTTAAAGCTAGGAATTTTTACTATGAGCTGCTAGTGCCATCCAATATAGTTCATGTGCTTCCAAAAATTGCTATGCGGTCCCTTTTGAATGTAAATGGTTGTCTGAAAAATGCCATAATTTTTTTTTTAATGATTAGGACTACATTGATTTGAACAGTAAGTTTCTTTGTCTTTTGCAGCAACAATGTAGATGTTTGTTTCTTTCACCAAGCTCACACAAAGAACAAGGTTGAAGAGAGAGCTACCAAGTATGCTGTGTCCAACCAGAGGAAGGGTTTACGTTCCAATTGAAGTCCTTAAAGTACAAAGTTCGAATGGGCTTTATATTTCTGTTAATGCTAAATTAAACTATACAAGTTATGTTGTTTTTTTTTTACTTGCATGAATGGAGTATGAATAGTTGAATATTGTTGGAACAATGGTTTTGATCAAGATTCATTTTGAAAGGGTTAGGGACTCTGAATTCTTAATAGGCAGGAACCCAACTATACAAGGGATAGTGCGATTGCTAAAATTTGAAAGTATCTCATGAATGCTTGACATTGAACTCCATTATTTAAGCATTTATTTTATGTTTTCAAATTCTGTTAAGCAGAAGTTGTATTCGATGACATAGCAGAAGTTACCTGCATATTTAGATTTGCTGCTGTTGCAAAATACCAGTCACACAGTCATGGAAAATGATGTCGTATCAAGCAGAAATGGCTTTTTTAAGAATTGGAAGGTTAAGAAATGGCTTTTTTAAGAATTACGTATCATGTAATTAGAAGCAGTTGTAATGAGTGAAAGAAGCTCAATTCATTAAGTTCAAAATGAGTTGCTACAAATATGGACCTCTTTTATTAGGTCCACCCATGTTCCTTTCCAGTTTACACTGTCCAAATCCTTTTCCATTTCACATTGTATATCCTCCTTCCATGTATATTCTCCACCCCCACGGCAATTACTAGCTGACCAATTGAATATATTTTGTTTTGGTTAGAAATTTTGTTGTTAAATTTAGAGTGAAATGTATATAATTTTTATGTGTTAATATTTTTGTGGTTTTATAAGAATTTGAAGAAATTGGTGAATTCTAGAGTGAGGGTTCAATTAAAGTCTTTCACCGGTGAAACACCAAAAAAACATTGTTAGATTGAATCAACGGTCAAGAGTATTCGAAAGTAAAATTGAGAACATTTATTCCTTTCCACACACAATTTTTACATATCCCTATCCTCTCCAACTTTTTTTCCACCCATATCCTCTGCTACTTGAGAAGATGCAACTAATGTGTGGTTTTGTTTTCTGGGCAAGATCAAGCAAGTAACCATTATTTTTCTTCAAATCAACAAAAGTATGCAGTATACATTAACAAACAATAACACACTATAATCGAATTGATGGTGGGACAAAATCAATCCAAATAAAAATCTCCAGTTGTGTAATTGTTAACATTCATTCAATCAAATAAATTGCTTCTCTCATTATGGTGATAATGAAAATGGAAATTCAATTCAAGCGGTTGGTCAAATTTAAACCTTTGTTCTACCTTTGTTATTAAACCAATCCAAAAGCAAAAACATCCATAATTGTCGGAATTCTGCTCTTTACCTAACACATTTTGCTCGTGCCCAACTGAAATATCGAAAATACCTCTGCGTGAGTTAATTTGTGCAAGTGTTAAATTCTGCGCAACTTAACTCACGCTGGAATTTACACTTGCGTGAGTTAACTCACGCAGGGATATTTTGAAAAGTTCAGTTGTGCGCGAGTGTTTTGTGTTGGGAGAAGAACATAATTCTAATTGTCGTTCAATTGCACCATGGTGTGGCCAATTTTCATCATTGGGTCCATTTTACTTTCAGCAACATCTTGTACATACCTTGGTGTATTGAAAGAGATGCAAATGGAAATAGGGTTATGTGTGGAAAGAAACAGATGTTCTTAATTTTACTTTTAAATAATCTTGACCATTGATTCAGTCCAATGATGTTTTTTTGGTGCTTGGACTTAATTGAACCCTCACCTTACAATCCACCAAAGAAATTCCAAGTAATTAGAAATAAAAATCATAGAAATTCATTTTTTTTTTAACAAAAGTTGTTATCTCTGAATATCTACAATTAGTTGCGGATATCTCAAAATATGTGGAGTAACATACTCATGTGAATATGAAACAGACACGTATATCATATTGTTATATTTATCTAACAAGACAAGATTACCCTTTTCTTTACATTTATGCACCAACGCTTCAGATTCAACCTCTTTTCTTGTCTCCTACCTCATCCACACTTTTGGGTTCGACCCACAATTGGCTTCCAAACTCTGCTCCATTCATCGTCTTCGTTTTAAGTCCACCGAAAACCCTGAATCTGTTCTCACATTCTTTACAAACCATGATTTTTCACATACACAATTACGCGATATAATTGTGAAGCTAACATGGCTACTTTCCAGCGACCCCAACACAAGGGTTTTGCCAAAGTTTTAATTTTTCCTCTGACATTGTTAATATTGTCGCTAAGAACCCCATAGTCTTGTCTCCAAGCCTAGAGAATCAAATATTCCCAACCTATGAATTGGTTTATAGAATCTTGCAATCTCACGACGACACTATTGACTGTATAATTCAAAATCCAATTTTCTATGTGCACAATAATGTGGCATCTAATATCAAATTGCTGATGGAGAATGGAGTGCCCGACTCAAACGTTGCAAGATTGCTTCGGGGCTGCATTAAGAACCAAATCTATTTTAAATTTTGATACATTGAGAAACTATTGTGACTACTCGTTACATGTTCAAAAACCGAGACCAAAATGACTATTATCTCATAAAATAAAGGTGCATTAAATTTGTTGTTGCTGTTTTACATGACTCTCTTCAAATATCAAGGTGCATTAATTAATTTTTCACAAAATATCCTTAATTAAATGAAAAGATTTAACATATCAATCGTTACTTTAAAAAAACAAAAACATATCAATCATTTTGGTCTCCATCATTTAAGAAGAAAAAAAAAATCATTTTTCTCTCTTAATAATCGACAAATAATTTTCAAAAGAGGATGTATATTGTTAACAAATTTAATACAAAAACATTTTTCTTAATTCTTGTGCTATTTTAAAACTCAAAATGATCTTACATACTCTCTATGTCTCAATATCTAAACACTTTTTCGAATAAAAATTTATCTTTGAATATAAACTCTTTTTCAAATTACTAAATGCATTTATTTTTTTTCTAAACATACATTTAATTAATTAATTCTACTAAGTTGCCGCGAAATATGAAAAATCAAATTTAATATTAATACACATTTAAACAAAAAACAATTTGATAATATTAATACACAAAACAAACACATTAATTAAATTAACAATTTTTCTTAAATTTCTTGAAAAAGTTGAAAAATGCAAAGGTGCTTACGGAGACCGACGTAGCAATTTATTAAGCATGTCATCAGATTCTGGGTTTTCTGAAACCCACCGTCGCATCCGCCGTGAAGCCACCTCTGCTGACCATGAAATGAAGCAACCAAATATTCGCCGGTAGGCAGAGATTGAATTTGAAGGTATCAACCTATTCATTATGTTCAAATTCAATAGAAGAACCCTAATCTATTATCTCAATGGATTAACTTCCCCACAATCCCCAAACCCTAACCCTTTTCAACATTACTCATTGCCATTTTCTTTGCATTATTTCTGCACTAAAACTTCAGATTCACCTTCATTTGTTGTGTCCTATCTCATCCATAATTTTGGCTGCACCCCACAATTTGCTTCTAAACTCTTCTCCTCTTACAATGTTCGTTTCAACACTGCCCATAAACCTGATTCTGTTCTCACTTTCTTTAGAAATTATGGTTTCTCTGATTCCCAATTACGTTATATGATTCTCAAGGCACCATGGCTACTTTCCTGCGACCCCAACACAAGGGTTTTGCCAAAGTTTCAATTTTTACTCTCCAAAGGTGCTTCTACCTCTGATATTGTTAACCTTGTCAGTAAGAGCCCCTTGGTTCTTGCTGGAAGCCTGGAAAATCTTTTAGTCCCAACCTACGAATTGGTTTATAGATTCTTGCAATCTCACCATGACACTATTGCTTGTGTAATTCGAAATTCACATCTCTTTGGACAGAGTAATGTGTCATCTAATATCAGATTGCTGGTTGAGAATGGAATGACCGACCCAAACATGGCAAGATTGCTTCGGGACTGGAGTCAGGTATTCCGGACACGTGACATACCGATGTTGGTGGAGGAATTAAAGGATTTAGGGTTTAATCCTTCAAAAGCATCTTTTGTTATAGCGCTGCTTGCCAAAACAACTATAAACAAAACCCTATGGAAAGAGAAAGTCGACACCTTTAAGAAATGGGGTTGGTCTGATGAAGATATTGCCGAAGCATTTAGAAAGGACCCTCATTGTATGTTAAAATCCATTGATAAAATTAATTTAGTGATGAACTTTTGGGTCAATCAGTTGGGTTGGGATGCTATGGCCATTGCCAAAGTGCCAAGGGTTATTAGTTGTAGTCTCCAGAAAACTATCATACCTAGGGCCTCAGTTGTGCAATATCTTCTAAAGAAAGGTTTGCGGAAAAAGAATGCAAGCTTAACTACTCCATTTGTAATGACTGATAAGTCGTTCCTTAACACATACATAATACGTTTTAAGGAGGAGTCATCTTATCTCTTAAAGCTCTATGAAGAAAAGCTGAATCTTGTACACACCAGGGACAAAATTGGCATGTCATGAATCCCCCCAGGTATTATAGTCTCAATTTGTTGTCTTGTTCTGTATTCGATTTCAATACTTTTTCATACAGTCGGTGAATGTAGATAGATTAGTTAACTTGTTTCATTTCCCACTCAGATAAATATTTGTTATGATTGACAATTTTTCAAAATTGTGATTTATATCGGTCGTACTCGTAATAATACCTTATAATTTCCCAGTAATACTTGTAAAAGTTGAACTTTTCTTGCATTTATGGTCATGGATACTTTTTTGTGACAGCGTCATTCCTCCTTCACCATTTGTTTAGTCCAATAATTTATAGCATAAGTTAAGCTATACCGAACTAGGTTGCTGTGTTTGAACTGATTTTAGGTTTGAGTTGCAATTTTAATTGCTTTGCAAATACCAAAAACGCAAATAGTTGTGGCCTGATTCAATCCCTGGGTTGGGTTAGGGGAACACACGAGCAATTGCCTTCGTGGATCCAAACGTGATTACAAGGCACACAATAAGAATAAGACCATAGAGAAATGCAAACAGTCTCAACCGTGAAAACAGGGTTGTGGGAGAGCAATAAAAGCGTTGTGCTGCTACACTGTCGGTATCTGATGGTAAGTAAGATACCTATGGTCAGTATATCTTTGAAAGCTCAGACGGATATAAACGGACTCATCGAGGGCTACTTAAGGCACTTTAGTGCAAGCAAACCAACCAGAAGGACTGGAGCTGTTGGATGTTGGCCGGCGCTGCTATAAATTAACAACCAAAAAGCTCTGTGTTGAACTTCAGCCCCATCGAGTTGGCGATGCCTCATCCATAATTTTTGGTTCTTCCCACAATCTGCTTCCAACTTTTTCTCCACCTACTGTGTTTGATTCAAGTCCACCCAAAACCTTACTCTGTTCTCACATTCTTTACAAACCATGGTTTCTCTAACACCCAATTACATGAGATGATTGCAAAGGCACCATGGCTACTTTCCTGCAACCCTCCGAAAGGGTGTTGCCCAAGTTTCAATTTTTCATACTCAAAGGTGCCACTTACTCTGACATTCTTTAGCTTGGCAGTAAGAACCCCAACACCATCCTGAAAGCAAGCATGAAAATTCAATTAGTCTTAACCTATGAATTGGTTTACAGATTCTTGCAATCTGACAGACACTTTTGCTTTGTTGAATTACAATCCAATTTTCTTTGGAAAAAGTCGTATGGGGTGCATAACATCAGAGTGCTGATCGAGAGTGGAGTAACAAACTCAAATATTGCAAATTGCTTCGGAGCCCGATTAAGGTACTCTATGCAAGTGACTTGCCTGAGTATGTGGATGAATTCAAGGATTCAGAGTTTGATCCTTCACAGTCAACTTTCTCAATAGCATTGATTGCCAAACCATATTTATCCAAAATCTGGTGGAAAGAAAATTATGATGCCTTTAGGAAATAGGGTTGGTCTGATGAAGATGTTCTTGAAATATCCAGAAAGCAACCTCATTGCATGTTAGCATCCATTGATAAATTACTTAGTAATGAGCTTTTGTATCAAGGGCTGTTAGTTCTAGTCTTGAGAGAAGTATCATACCAAGGACCTTAGTTGTGCAATATCTTTTGAAGAAAGGTTTGCGAAAAAAGAATGCAAGCTTAACTGCTCCATTTTTAATGAGCGATAAGTTGTTCCTTGACACATATATAAATCGTTTTAAGGAGGAGTTACCTTATCTGTTAAAGCTTTATGAAGAAAAACTGAATCTTGCATAAACAAGAGACAAAGCTGGGCATGTCTTTACCAAATTTTCAGGTGTTTAACCTTAATTTGTTATCTTGTTCCTTATTGGATTTGAATACTTGTTCGAAACTTGATTGGAGCTAGTTTGACCTTTGAAGAATATGAAATATATGAATGCTCTTATTCCATGTTGCTTAAATGTGAAGCAAAGACAATGATGGAATGATTTAACTAGTGACTGCTGCTGCAGATGCTTTTTATGGAACCATTTCTCACTGTAGTTTTTTTGTGCATATAAGAAAATATGAAATAAGAGTAAGAATAAGCAGCTGACTTCCTGGTTCAGTTTATAGTTCCTTTACCTTATATGATGAAGAAAATATGGACCGCTGCAATGATTTATATTAGACTTTGGAAATAAAACCATGTTATTTATTTTGGTAATTGAAAATTGACTAATACTTCACTTTATTAAATTCTATTATGATAAAAACTTCAATCTGAATAATGAAGTTTTATTTGATTTATATCAGGCCATTGAAAGAAGGATCCCCTGTAGAAGCATCAGATTTGTAATTGATCAACAACTTAATAGATTGGAAACAGCCAGAGGAATTTTTGTGGTTAGGATCCTCTCCAATGGAGAGGAAATGGACATCTCCATTTTCTTTCATATGTGATTGGCAGGTGGCAAAATAAATATCAACGTCTCGCTCATATGTGATGAAACTTCTGGTTCTGGATCAGTGGGTTATGATAATTGTTCAATTTGTTCCATAGATTGGGTTGTGATGATGAAGGGGATTGGGATGATTGTAAAAATGCACTCCTATATTTTTGGTTGAAACTCTTCGTCATGCCTTAATTGATGATGTGTTATCCTCCTCTTTGCTTGTTGAATGATGAACTGAATTTTTCTTTTATTTTAATGTTCCTTTGTTTCAGATTATATGTTGAGTGGTGATATGTGTACAACCATTGTGACAACATTTGTGACAACCTTCTTTTTTTTCCTTTCTCTTTTTATTGGTCAAAAACAGCAGAAAGAGAAAAAGGAAGAGAGAGAGAGAGAGTAAGAACATAATGTGAGTATGAGAGAATTGTCCAAAAGTTATCACAAAATGATTGTACAAATATCATTTCTCTTATATGTTTGTGGACTTTTAGATTCACATATTTCACTGTAGTAGATATGTGGAAAGAAAGAAGAAAAAAAAAACTGGTTGTGGGGGTATCATCTTGTGCAGAGAAGTGGAAAATGAGCATGATATAGAGAGCAGAAGACTAGTTTCAGATAAAGCATTCAAACAAAAATTGTACTGAACTGGTCTTGTAAGGAACAAGAAAAGGAGAGGGATCAGCATTGATTCCACAGATATGTAAAACATGACTCTTCAATTTGAATTTTGAACACGGTAACAAATGGAAAAATTCATTGAATATATAAAATTGAAGTTTTATACATGATACAAATGTTTATTACAATGTCTCACTTGTACTCGATACAATAAGACTAGATTACATGGAAAATGCACTAATTAAATGAACTCTCAAAGTTACTTCACTGAAGTCATTGTTGCAAGAAAAATGTTCAGAACTATAACTATAGATAACCAATTTCAAGAAGAAAAACGAACCAGTTTTGGTGCTTAAAGTTAACTTTTTTAATAGATTTTGTTAATTGGATATTGATTTTGATTGAACATTGAATTTCTCTATGCATCTTTTTCTCATAGTTTTTAGGCTTGTATACTTGTTAATTACTTGGTGAATGAAAGTAGATATGCCAGTTGAGCAAATATAATTGTTGAAAGTCTTGAAAAAATGTGTTAGTTGTGACCAAGCATACAAAGCCGAAATAGTATCAAATGAAATGATATAGGGGATTGAGAGTGAATAATTGATTGGCACGTCATCAAGTTGGATGATCAAAGTGACGGATTGGACAATATTTCTAAAATGGGAACCAAAACGGCGGTTTTATCAAAATACGGGGGACACCATTGCGGCTTTGATCAAAATTGAATGAATTATCAATTAGACTCGTACTAATATAGCCTGCACACACTATCTAGCTATGCATTATTTGTACTAGTAGACCTCTTAAATGTATAGTTAGTGAACACTACAGAATGATAGATAAGATTTAGGAAGGATACTACAGAATGTTGCCAGAGAAAGAAAGAAATAATAGATCCATTATGATGTTTAACACATGTCTAATAATTCTTATCAGAACAACCAAACTTCTCAGGAACCCATGGAACAATGATTGCAGCATTAGTAAACAATGTGTCATTCACACTCCCAAACAATAGCACTTCTTCAATCACATTTCTTTGGATAATCTAATGATGTTTACACTCCTGATTTCAAAGATGTTCGTTGCTTCAATTCAATTATACTGCTACCTCACCAAACAACACCATGGTGAGCAATGGAACAAAGGTTGTGGTTCTTTCTTTCAACACAAGTGTGGAGCATGTAATGCAGGACACTACGTTTTAAGTTCGGTCGCCAAGGTTGTTAACTGATTTGCTATACTTTAACATGGTTAAACAATTGAAGATAATGGTATGTCCCTTCAAACAAATAAGAACCTAATAAAATGGAATAAATCAACAGAAAGAACATGTTATAATTTGTTTAACTAAAAATTACAAGAATAGAACCATTCAAGTCAAATTGCGATAAGAAGATACAACAGTTGAAACTGATTCATGCATTCATATTATAAATATTTAGTTTCTCAGTGCAAGAACAAATTTGTATGATGTGGAGGTAAACCTAAAAACTATTATAACTCTTAAGCAGATATTGAAGGAGAAATCATTTCACAGCTTTAATAAACATTGTATTAAGGCTAAAATACCTGAAAAATCTTATCATTACATGCATATTTTTGTCCCTGGTGTATGCAAGATTGCGTTTTTCCTCGTACAGCTTTAAAAGGCAAGAAGCCTCAATCTCAAAACATTTTATAGGCATATCAAGGAACAACTTCTCGGACCATAAGAACGGATAAACTAAGACTGCATTCTTATATCGCAAACCATTTATTAGAAGAAAATGCACAACGGCATCCCTTAGAATGGTCCTTTTTTCCAAAGTTAATGAGGTCTTACAACCCCCAAAAGAGTAACCTTGTCCTCAAGGTGAAATGAAAGGAAGTGTGTTTTGATGACATCAACTGATTCCCATGTACTTCAAAAATTTGGAAGATCTGGCCATTGAATAAGGACTTCAGCTGAACCTTGAGTTGTCTTGCAGATGGCCTTGAGTTCACCAAGGAATACTAACATAGGTGGAAGTGGTTGAGGTTGGCTGTTGGGGGGATAAAGTCTTCTGCAACAAAAACATGGAAAACGTGCTGTATTTTAATATCATATGACTATATAAGCTACTTCAAACGCAGCAGGGTCAATTTGCTTGATTATATGATAGGGACCTTAGAAACGAGGACTCAATTTCTAGCTTCTATTCTTAGCGAGTGATTTCAACCGGTATGGTTGCAACTTCAAATATCCCCAACCACCTGTGGCCAATGTAGTAGACCGTCTACAATCCTTGTTGCTTTGTACATTGCAGATTTGTCATTGTTCTTTTTTACTTACATTGTGTTCCACAACAAAAACTAGATTTGCTAATCCACACTCTAGCTTGTATAATATTAGGTGTATAGTTATTTAGTTAGACAGTGAACAGTCTTTGCAAGTTCCATTTCACCAATTTGTCACCTTATATCATGTAGAAAAGTTAGGTGTATGATAAGGGAAATATTGTTGGCGTTCATGTTCAAAACATAGAATTCTGTGTTGAGCCACTTCCCTTTATCAATGTTAATGTGTACAAACGCCTTTGACATAACCTGCAATCCTCATGCCATGACAAGAAATTCATTCTTTAGTCTCTAAATGGTACAGATTGTGGTTTTGTGGAACCAATAAGAGTCTTGTATAGACAAAACATATTCAGATTCTCCATCTTTTTTAATCAAATACTGTAATATTCTCCAATGATAAATTCACATGAAAATATGTGAAGAATGTGTTAAGTACATACACCACTACTTATTATCAACTTAAAGAAAATATGGAAACAAGCATGCCAATGCAGTGTTGTTCGCCCAAACAGAGACCAATGCAGATCCTAAACTATTCACAGATTCAAACGCTTTTGGTTGTGGGTAGATGCACAGGGACTCATACGACCTGGTTTAGAGGCTTACTCAGGCCTGCTGAAGCCGAAGCTGGCCTATGTCTGCTTGTGGCTTTGGAATGGCTGCACAAATGGAGGCAGTATCATATTATGATTGAAATGAATTGTCAGTAAGTAACTAGTAAGAAAGATACCAATAGTGAGCTAGGGAGAACTGTTACATTTTGTAAGGCTCTATTATCTAGCAACAACTACTTAAAGATTAGTTTCATTTGGAGACAAGCCAATCGAGTTGCTCACTCTTTAACCCGGCCTTCTTACAAGAAGTTGTTTCTTGTCAAATTAAAATTATCACCTTAAGCTGTTACAAAAGTCAATTTTCCAATTTTGCCAAGTCACTGTTCATTTGTTCGACAAATGAGTCAAACGGAACAAAAATAAAATGGACCAGACCAAGTCTGACTTAGTTTAAGTATGCATTATAACTATAATTTTTTTGTAACAGCATGTTTGAAAGAATGGGAATCTGAAGTAGATGAGCATATCTAAGAATTTTGATATGATGTATCATCTCATCTTTGTAAAAATCCAGATGGGAAATAATGAGACTTAACCATAACACTATTAAGCATTATACCTCACAGTTGATCCCTGTACGTGCAGCCTGGTTTTGACGTCTAAACTCCAAAGGAGTGGTTAAGATATGCGCAGAGATAAGACCACCAGTTAATCCTTCCTAAAACCAGTCCCTCAAATGAGTTATTAACATGCAATTTTCGGATGCTACCCCTTCATTCCTTTTCCCCAGCAACAAAATGTGCCCAATGGCTCACAAGGCTAGGATGTGAAACCTCAATCCAATATTTAGTAGACTCGGTGACACCAAATTATGCTGCACCAGTTGCAAGGGACTTAACAACACCAGGACCAGGTTCTTAACACCATTTATAATAGCTTGACTTGTATTCAAACCCATAACTTAGTAATAAAACTAATTTCTGCAAAGCTGCTGCCTGATTATTGAAAATAAATTGTGGTGATTGACAGCTGATAACTAAGTAGCAAATGCAACGGGAAAAATTAGCAAGTACACAAAATTCAAAGTAATACATACATATAAAAGTAGAAAGCAAATGGAGAAAAGATATTCTTTAAATGGAAAAATAAACAATGAGCCTAAGTGGCTCAAGAAGACGACCAAAATTTATATCAGTAACAGAAACTACATTAAATCTTCCCTATAAACAACAATGTGTGGAGAACCAACGAAAAAAAAATTACTTAGAATCTAAAGCATGAGGGTTTCTCAGTAAATTGTGTGAACCTGGAATGAGTTTATAATGATAATTGGAATAGTAAGACATATGAAAGATAAATTCAACGAATTAAATAACTACGTAGAGGTAATTTATATAAATTTATATCTTATTTTATTTAAATCAAATTGAACGTATCAATTTTTATTTTCTTTATTGTTCTGCATCTTTTTCAATCAAAAGCACTCAACACATCTTAACTACAACATCTCAAAATGATTTTGTTGCATAGAACAAAACTTCCTTCATATTGCTTCAATTAAGAAAAAACTTCCATTGTAGGTGAGATTCTTTAGAAAAAATAAAAATTGCCTTTCAAAGTGAACAAATGGCAAGAACATAAGGCCAAAAATTAGTAAGAAGTCCACTCCAGAGGTTAGAATCCCATTACATGCATCCCCAAATTACTCTACAAGGTTATAATATCCAAAAGCAGTTAAGGAATATCTCTCTCAAATCATACCAAAAACAAGCCATTCAAGCTACTGTTTAATGCAATGTAGTCACATAAAACACTGAACATGGACAACATCTGATATTTAAACGTGACTCAACCAAATTCATATCAATTGGCCAACAGGTAAACATAACAACATACTTGACAATATGTAAAGAAATTAAGTGCTATGTAAGATCTGCCCTGGCTGTGGCATAATGCTAACTGCAAG
>Ga0315913_1005129_pt1 | contig 15911 bp, 10 predicted proteins | sample MpolsnodulesMG_FD_207736 | JGI IMG/M metagenome (GOLD analysis project Ga0315913, IMG submission 207736) | Medicago polymorpha root nodule microbial communities from Los Angeles, California, United States - small nodules | ecosystem: Host-associated > Plants > Roots > Nodule | place: USA... | reverse complement strand
GCTTCGATATCAAAAGGATTCATTGATAGTTTTTTGGAAGTAGATTGAATAATTTTTTGTGATATTGAAAGTAGATATAAATGAGATTTGTAAAATTGGAAGTAGATATGAATGAGTTTGTGAAATTGGAAGTAGATATGAGTCCCTATATATAAGTACATTGTGTGGTGGACACTGACGGATTCGAAATAAGTTATTGTATTGTATTAAAGCAAATAGTGGGGATAATTATTAAAGAAAATAGTATGTGAAATAATGGGCACACAGTGAGGATAATTATTAAAGCAAATAGTATGTGAAATAAGTCACCGGGGACTAGACAACACTGGGGACTATCAATGGGGATAATAAAGCAATCACTGAGGACTAGACAACACTGACAATTATTAAAGTAAACACTGGGGACTAGACAACTCTAACAATTTTGACCGAATACAAACAAATATTTGATTGAAATTAATTTCCAAACAGATCACGCTCCAACTTTTCCAACAGCTCTTTCTTACGGTCATCGAGATGCTCTTCGGAACTTAACTTTAGATACATTTTCATTTTCTTAACTTCAGTCTTTTCTTTCATTAATTTGTTTTTCTCTTGTTTCACCAAGTTTAACTTTTTCAATTGTTCAATCTCTTACTCCTTTAATTCCTTGAATTCAACTCACTCCTTTTCCACCTCCTCCAAGGCAGCGTCCTTGCTTTTCTCTTTACCTTTTTTTTTATCTGCCTCCCTACCCATTGGACAAGCACTAGATCCTACAGAGTCTTCGTGGGATCTCTTAGATCCACTACTTCCTGAGCCAATACTTCCTCCTACTTGACTACCATAACGTGGTTGATCACGGAGAGCATGCCATTCTTCCATTATAGTAAATTGGAAATTCTTCCCACATGCATATAATTCCTGGGCTTTTGCCAAAACATCAGTTTCCGACCAACCGCTTCCTTGCAAACGTTTAGCGCCTTCATAAGCACCAATCCATTTATTTATTACTTTGCTCATATAATTAAAACGGTTTCGGCATGCAACTAGATCACGCGGAGAATCAAATGAGCAATACTCATTACAATACTCAACAATTTTACCCCAATATGTTTCACCTCTCTGGTTTCTCCCAACAACACTGTTTGTTCCAAACCTAATCCACACACTAATTAACACCAAATTTTGTTCAGTATTCCATGCTGGTTGCTGGTTTTTCTTGCTCTTAGGAGTTGCAACTGCCATGCCACCAGGAGTTATTTGTGTTGAAAATTTAGGAAATTCAGATGCACCAACACAGGGAAAATTTTCATTCTCCATTGGCATATAACCATTAAACGGGGGTGTTTGAGATTGATATCTCATCATAGATCCATAATATGGATGAAAGTTTGAAACAGAGGATGACTGGTTGAAATTTGGTGTAAAACTAAAATTAAGTATGTTTTGAGGACGTTGGTTGGAAAATTGATTTAGATTTGATAATTGTTGGGATTTTGGTAGTTAAATGGGTAATTAGAATAATTTTGGGTGTTGAAATGGTTATTATTGGGATCCATTTCACTAAAAACAAGATTAAAACTTCACTTATTTTGCTAATAGAAAGATAATAATAAGATTAAGACAGTGAAAAACTTGGTTTTTTTTCTGTGTCCAAATCAAATGAACCAAGTCTCTATTTATAGAGGGGAAAAAATCATGAATTTTGGTAAAATTTTTTTTTTTTAAAAAAAATAATTTACAATGAAATAATTGAATTCAAATTATTAAAGTGATAAGAATCCGGACAACCAATCAGATTCAGCCATGTGTCACACACTATCCACAAAACATCTTCTCTCTCCGCCTCCTGCAGCACCAGCCATTTTTGCCCAACCAAAACGTGCCACGCGTACATGTGCTTGCAGGTTCAACATTGTTGAATGATTTCAACATCTCTCTCATCCACTTCATCATTCAACAATCTCCAACATCCCATTGGAGCAAAACTACATGTTGAAAGTTGCATTCAACACTACAATTGAACATGGTATAATGAGGATTCAAATGAAAAGTACTTAAGTAGACCCCACTAACTTTACATCATTAAACAAAAATAATTTATTTATTAAATTATAAATTACCTCATAATATTTAATTATAATCCTTAAAAAAATTAAATTATAAAAAATTAATTTATTCGTATGAACTTAAATTTCTGCCACATTTGCTAATAATTTGAAAATGAAAAAATTAACATTACAAATCTTACATTCCTTCGTTAAATAATAATTTGCATGAATTACATTTTATTTAAAATGATGACAAATAGATAACATAAAATTTAAAACAACTATTAATTATTAAAATATACTTTTTTTAAGTGGGACCACATAGTACATATTTTATTATTTCTTTTAAACTCGGGACCCGTTAGTTACTTAGGAGAAAGAAAGTCATTATATAGTTACACATTCCTTAATGGGGGCTTATTTTCTCTTCCTCGAATGGAGGGTCCTTAAGGGAGTTGTTAAGTAAGGACCTTCCATTGGAGATGCTCTAAAGTGAACTAACTTTATAGGTGGTCTACCATAAGAGGTATTCTTCCATGGTCACAAGACCAAATCAATAATGTTTGGACACACACATAAAAAGATTCTCCTCAAAATATTCAATCATCTTTTTTATCAACTTCCTCTTTATTATTAAAAAATACTTCTTTATGTGTGTGTGTGACCGAACACTATTTCTTTGGTCCCGTGACCATATTAGAATTTCTCCTACCATAAACCTTATTAAATCTTTTATTTTCAACCGTTTGATTTTTTTTAAATGAAGACGTTGAATCATTGAGGGATTTATTGTAGCTTATAATGAACCACAAACCCCTAATTTTTTTCCTCCATCTTCTTCCCCATCGTTCATCTTTATTCAGAATATTAAAAAATAAAACAGAAAATAAAAAATATAACAACTTTTTCAACAACCACAAACACTCCAATCTCAATCCCAACAATAACAGCAACTTTATCAACAATAAGCAAAATTCGAAATTCAATATTAAGCAAAATTGAACAACAACCACACTCAAATTTCCTCCTGAGATAGAGATTCAATTCAAAAACTTGTGGAATACCCATAAAATTTAGTTCCATGGAAACACAAAGGGACAATAGACAGAACCCATAATTTGAAGCCCTAATTCCCAAAATTCTAACCCTAACTCAAGTTTAGAACCTTCAAATTATAAGAATGGTGGTGTAATTTAAGAAGACCCTGATTCCAGAACCTTCAAATTATATTCTTTCTTCTTCAAATTCGAGTTCTAAAGTAGCCGAATGGGTATAAAGAGCCTTAATATCAATCTTATCCGGTTCGTTCCAAAGTAGCCTCGAGAACAATGTTGATTGTTAATGAGGACTCATGGTGTGTAGGAGAATGGGTATACAGAGCCTTAATACCATTGATTTCGTTTTTTTCTCATGAGCATAAGTGGAAATCAGGGTTCAAGCCTACAAAATTTAGCAGCAGAAGATCATTGTACTCTTTCATGTCTATGGTTGAAGATCTTCGATTTTACATCTTTTTTATTTTTCATGTTCGATCTTGGTGATGGTTGTTCTATCCCCATTGATTTTGTTATTTTGGGTCATATTGTAAATGAATCTATGTTTTATTTGATGTGTTGAATATATGGAAGTCATGAATTTATGATGAATGTTGATGAATTTCATATGAATATGAAGAAGTGGTGGAAGGACGAAGATGAGAAAGGGAAAAAAAATTAGGTGCTGGTGGTTAAGTGTGGTATACAATGGACTTGCAATCGAATGGTCAAAACAATATCAAAAATATTAGACATTAAAAAGCAAACATACAGACCAAAATGGTAAACGGCAGAAGATTTATGGGACCAAATCGAGACACTTTATAGTTAAGAGACTAAATTGAAAATCAAAAATAAATGATGTATTAAACCAATTAATTAATACTGAATTATACTATTAACACTCTTTTACCATATTTTTCTTAACATAAATTCTTTTAATGATTGAATTTTTTTATAATTTTTTTTTCCGTCGTCCCCCGCACGTCATCTGAATTTCTAGATCCGTCCCTAAGTTATCCAATCGGAACCTAAAATATTTCATGGCCATTTTTTATCCTTGCTTTTAAGTCAATTCATTTATATTATTTTAAATTTTAAATTTTCTTTCACAGTCATATTTAGAATATTACTCACTCCGTTTCAAAATACATGTCGCAATTTTACAATGTGCACTATTCACATAATTTACTTTGTGTGGTGGTTGATATGTATTTTGAAACACAAAGAGTACAAATATTCACATATTTTAAAGGTGGAGAAGTGGAGTGTCCGAGTTTCAAACCTTACTCATCCTATACAATGTCACTATCAACTACTGATCTAATCTGACCACAAATATACAAAACATTTTATTAAGGCTATTTTTGTTTCTCGTCACTTTCCATGAAAGCAAACATAACATAGTGTTGAGTTTGAACTCTCATTTCAGACAGAACCCTAAATAAAAATTCCGCAAATTCATCATAGCTTCACGAAATCGTTGTTTCTTCTACCGCTCCTGTCACAAAGGAAACAAACTAAGGTACAAAATTCATAAACCCTTGTTTCTGCGTTTAATTGATTCTGCAATGTTCTGCATTAGCTAGAAATTTATGCAATGTTCTGCATAAACTATTGTACGTTGCAATAGTAGCAGAATATGGCTTAAATTTTTGTTGTGATATTTTAATTTGTGGTTTTTTTATTTGTATGAAATCTCTGTGTATTTTTTGTAGCAGAATCATAGGACAAAATGAAATAATTTTCAGTTTTGTTGGTTTAAAATTGCTCGAAATATAATTGAATGGTAATCAGCTTTTGATTGCTTTACGGAGGTTGAATTCTACTGTTTACTGTGATAATTTTGATCTTCAATTGTTGCATTCAGAGAAGAATTGATAAAATAGTGTAATTTTGGGTAGAAATAAAAGTTAAAAAACACCAGCTGGTTCACGAACCTTATAAATCAGTTCAGTTGGGTTCGAGATAAAACATGAACAGTTTGGTTTGATTTTACCGAACTATTTTTGCAATTCATTTAAGTTCTTATTTCCTTTCTGAACCCACGCCTGCAGTTTCGCATAACATTTCGACACACCAGATCTGCAGATTGTCAGCAGCCACCGTGTACGGAGGAAAACCTTTCCTCCACTTCGTCAAAACTTTGAAGAAAAAAAAAACCCTCCATTTCACAATGCAAGAATTAGAGCAATGGAAGGAACAAGCTTCTCACCTGTTGAATGTGGCAAATGATTATCTTCGCGAGGTTCCCCCCAATCAGCTCTATGCTGCTGCTGCTATTGCTGTTTTTACAACCCTACTTCTTTTACGTGAGTGAGTTTGCCTTGTTGATTTTCCACTTTTTTGATAGATTCTGAGTTTTTCATTTATGGTTTTTGTTTTTTGTAGTGCGGTTTTTGAAGCACACCAAGTCGAACACCATTGTGTTGACGGGACTTAGTGGAAGTGGGAAAACTGTTCTCTTCTATAAGGTAAGCTAGTAATAATGTTTTATTTTATTTTATGTTATTCCTAAATTCTTTTGGTTTAGTTAGTGAATTGATGAGTTACCGCACCTGCTTTTTTTGTTGTGTGTGTGTGTGTGTGTTTCCATGTTGGTGCAATGGTTAAAGTGTTGTTGAGTTCATGTTCACAATGTGCTTAGTTTTGTGTTTATTTGTGAAATAAACATTGTATGCATGAAATGAAGTGAGACTAGGTACATTGAATGAATTGTGAGGCAGGATTTTGTTTGTTGTTCTGGTATTTAGCAATTATGGTCTTGAACTACGACTGTGATATTTGTTTTGTAATCTGAAAACAAGAAATAAATTGATTTTTTAAGTCTAATCTGTAGTAAGCTTTCAGTCATTGCTGACAAGTTTTTGAACTGCATAGCCTAGTTTAGTCTGTAATATTACGGCAAAAAGAAAACACAATTGTAATTAATTAAGACCAAATATTGCTTGTCTAGTCGTTGTATGTGAGGAAAAAAAGGAGTCAAGGTTAGGTTGTTGATAATAAACTGAGAGCATGTTATTACATTAGCTAGTGTTACATGGTGGGATATAATCCAATTCTGTATGTTATACTAGTATTATTTTTCTTCTATTCATATTTCCTGTGCTGACATATTGTTCTCGGCGCACTTTCTTATGCCTGTCAGCTTAGGGATGGCTCTACTCATCAGGGTACTGTTACATCAATGGAACCTAATGAAGACACTTTTGTTCTTCATGGCGAAACAACAAAGGTAGTGTTAGCCTCTTGCACTCAAATACTTGCATGAATGTACAGGTTTAGGCATGCAAAAATTGTCCCTCATCTATATTCAATGAGAATAATCATATTTTGTTGTTAATTGAGGAATCGCTTTTGGCTTGTCAAATTAGTTGGAATTATATGTAGTATTCTTATGATTGTTTAATGATTTGGAATCAGATCATACAATAGACCATATTTGTCTCATGTTTAATTTTTTTTTTGGTGACAGAAGGGAAAGATAAAACCAGTTCATATTGTTGATGTTCCCGGACATTCTCGTCTTCGACCCAAGTTGGATGAATACTTGCCTCAAGCAGCTGGCATAGTCTTTGTTGTTGATGCTTTGGACTTCTTACCAAATTGCCGTGCTGCCTCAGAGTAATTCCTTTCTCCATTATGTTGCTAGTTATCATCTTTTTATAAAGCAACACTCTATCAATATTAGCTGTAAGCCATGGCGGGGAGTGTTAAAAACTCTAAGACATTATAGCATTATTAATTTAATAAGTCACCATTTCTCACTTTTCCTGAGAAAGAAAGGATATCAGTAATTACAAAGATACTGACATTTTGTTATACGTGTTAAGGTACCTATATGATCTGTTGACTAAGGGAAGTGTTGTGAGGAAGAAGATTCCACTGCTTATTCTCTGCAACAAAACCGACAAAGTCACTGCTCACACCAAAGAATTTATCCGCAAACAAATCGAGAAAGAAATGTATGGCTTCAAGTCCTTAAATTTGTTTACTTTTACTCATTTGATCATGCAGCAACTACTTCATCCTTTCATTTTATATATGTATGCACATTCATATGCTGTTGCTGTTGATTGGTTTTTATTGAAGAAATATATTATACTTTCTTTCAACTACTCAAATCCTTCTACCTTTTCTCATGGCTAATGGTCTTAACACTCGGTCAAATGATTGGTTGAAGATGTTTTGTTGAGAGAGAGTTGGGGTAGCACCTATAGTAGAAAAGATGGTGGAAAATAGACTTAGGTGGTTTGGGGCATTAGGCATATAGAAAGAAGACATGTAGATTATGTGTTAAGCAGATCAGATGGAGGATAGTTAGATCACTAGAGGCAGAGGAAGACCTAGAAAAACTATAAGAGAAGCTACTAAGAAAGATCTAGAGATTAATGAGATGGATCCAAATATGGTTTATGATATAACATTATGGCGTAATTTGATCCATGTAGCCGACCCACTTAGTGGGATAAGGCTTGGTTGTAGTTGTTATCTTCAAAATGCACATGCTATGCAATGTATAGCAGTCTGATACTCTGATTATTTTCATGATTTCATCTGTCGAATACTCAGCTTTACTATATTAACCCTTGTTGCTTTTTCAGCGAAAAATTACGGGCATCGAGAAGTGCAGTTTCAGATGCTGACGTTACAAATGAGTTTACTTTGGGGGTGCCCGGCGAGCCATTTTCCTTCACACAGTGTTCTAACACAGTTACAACTGCAGATGCTTCTGGTTTAACTGGGGAGATATCTCAGCTAGAAGAGTTTATCAGAGCACACGTGAAGCCGTAGATGGATATTATATTTAAACTTAGATTTTTCTTAAATTAAATCCATTATGAATGGGGTTGTTCCTTTTGGTTTTTACGTCTTAAAACTCAACACAGGTTGGACTAAGAAAATACGGAGGGGAGGGGAGGGGAGGGTCAGGGTAGGAATCACTATGTTTGGATCAATGAGGATAGACTTCATTGGAAGTCCTGGAATGTTGATTGGATTATAATGATTCAACTATTATATGTCTCAGTACTTGCATTTGCTTTATATATTCTTAAATACCAATCATTGTCCTTTGTTCGCCCCAACCTCAGCTTTATTTTCATAACGTTTTGGCTGCTGTTTTTCATTGGATGTCGGAATCGAGAAAAATATAGACGCATTTTACCAGCAAGGTGCAGCTTCGAACATCATTTCCCTAATCTTGCAATCATTTTGACCTTTCTCATCACGAAATGATTGACGGCTAATAGTACACCCATGAATTCCTTTTTTGTTTTTTTTTTCTTTCTCTGTTCAATGTCTAATAGTTTTTATAAGTTGTAGCTGCACCATGCAGTCACTATATGGCCGTTAAATCTAAGAGAAATTCTGAATTTCAATCCAACTTAAATTCAATGGCTCGGCGGTGGTGGCGGCACCTTACACTATGTGCCGTGGATGATCTGAACACGTTGGTCATTCATGATTATGGGGCATGCATTGTCTCAATAGAAGAGTGGTGACCTAATATGGATTTCACATTATTGAATTATCATTTATTATAATCTTCTTGAAGACATGTCAGAAACGTTTAGGATTCAAATTATTTGTTATTGTGGTGTTTATTTCATTAAAGCACTTGGGGATAACTACACCACTGATCTCTACTGGAGTTGGTGCCAATTATATTAACACCATTTTTGTTTGTAAAACCATATCTACTTCCTGTTCTTACACTTTGATGCTCTGTTTGTTTCCCTTTAATATCCTGCTTACAACAACTCCAAGTATTACTTAATATACATATCTCTTTTAATTTACGTAAAATCATTTTATCAATGTATGATATTTTGACAAATTTAACTAGGATGGAAGGCATCACATACACTAACTTTCAACAACAGGTCAGAGAACTTTTATGGGGTTAATATTAAACAATCAAATAATAGATACAAATATGCATCCCCAAAATTACCCCTCACATAAAACTGACAATCCTCTCAGCACTTCTTTTGGGGAGAAGAGGATCTAAATCTTGGTGTCTTCTATTGTTTCATGGTCTAAGGTAGACCAATGCTTAAAAATCTTTCAAAACTCCAACAACTATCGGTGTTTCTCCCCGTCTGTAGAATGATTAGTGTTGTGGAATGTATTATCACCGTAGAAACTGACAAGAACCAGAGAATAATCTCGACAACCACAAGTGCTTCAACTTCACTATCAAGGCAAAGAAGCCATAACATGGAATGTGCATTATACCAACAGCCAAGTACCTAAAAGTCCAACAAGATGGCAACAAACTTGTATCAGTTCAAACTGCTCATCAGCAATAGATAAGATAAACATGTGATGTGACGATATAAATTGTTCCCTGCTTGCTATTTATTCTATGTGTTATATTTGAAGACCTAGACCATAACATAATATGTACTACCAGTCAAAACAGTTTCAATGTGCTAGTCAAAAAATTATTCTCTGTTGAAATATATGTCAAATATTAGAGGTAATTTTTTTTTCTTTTGCATGGTGTATTTGAGTATTGGTGACCAATGGAATTTAAGTACATACCATAAGGGTGCATATGGTGATGACAAATCAAGGAAAGGGTAAGGCCACCTGTAAGAAAAGGTTAGAAGATTATGAACAGAACTGTACCGATTGAAAAGCAATAGAAAGAAGATGGGATACACAGTTTTACCAAAGCGAAACAACGGCATGGATGATCCACTGAAAAATCACAAATGTAGCTGTCCACAAGATAAAATATGCAAATCGAAACACTGGAAAGCTCTGCATGTGTTAAGAAGAAATAGTTGTTGTAAATTTGAAGTAAGATAATTAAGGAGAAGTATAAGCAAAGCGAGGAAAAATAAACTCACCATGCAGTTCAGTGATGTTTCACCAAGGAGGAGCACAGCATTAACAGAGTGCATACCAACGGTGAACTGCAAATTGAAAAGTAAAAACATTATCAAATAAAAGAAGATATGAGCAGCAAAAGACCGACATGTTCTTTTAGAACTGAAAGTAATCAGTATTTAAATTTATAAACTCCTATTCACCTTTCTGCATCTTCATTAACTATTCATCATTAAGGTATTTCAAGAAACAACTAGCCATTAATTACAAATTTCATGAGGTAGTCAATGTCTAGCACATGCTGGTAAAGCACAAATGCTTTCATGTTGATTACATACTAGTAACATCAATATTCAATCGATATCTCCAAACAGTTTTAATGTATGTTTGATTCCACTTTTTGGGGGAGGTAATAAAATTGATTCAAGAGGTATAGAATTGATTTTAACATGTTTGGATGCTCTCGAGTAGTATTCACTTAGTCTCTAGAATTTGAAGCTTTTGCCTCTACAATTGATTTTTAGACTCGAATTTATCATACAACTCACTTTTACATGAATGCATCCAAACATAAATCACTTCACATTCAATTCACTTTTAGGCATAATCAATTTCACAAAATCAATTCATTCAAAATAATTTTTTGTCGCAACAAAACCAGAAAAGAATGAAACTACTAAGCACATACCAACAGTCCCCAAAAACTATGTGGATACATTTCATTAGGGATTAGGATTTGATTTCTTCTTCTTTTTCTGTTGATTATTTTTTCTTTCTTATCTTATGTAGCAAAAATGTTGAACAGTCCCCAAAAACTTTATCTATCAGTATACTAGAATAACTTTCCCAAACAAATGAAGAAATTACAGGCCAGGGACAAGATCAGTTGTACTTACAATATCCAGACGGAAGTCTTTGGATGTCATAAATGGATAAATAACGAGCCAGAAAACAAGGTCAGTGAGCATTGCAGCACCTGCACAAGTCTACATATTTAAAAGAAAATTAAAACAAATTGATAGATCTCCTTCTGAGTTTAACCAGTTAATAACACAATAAACTCCAAATACTATTACTGGTTTTCATTGATAAGCTGAACGAGAACAAAAAAACATTGAAAAGTTATATATGACTGTAACAGAGAGACTGCTTCACATCCCTCTGCAAACTTCTGATCATTGCACAATTGTTCATCGGCAATCCCATATTTAAAAATAATGAGCTTTGGATGTCAATTAAAGTTTTGAACATTTTACTCTTTATTCAAATAGTTAACCATGACTTTTTGATCCGGAAGATTGTGACTAATTAAATTTCTTGGTAAGGATAGCATAACTACTAATCCAATCTAAGCAAATAGCAAGATCCTTTTTCAGCCAAGTGTTGTAATCACAAATAGCGGAAGGAAAAAAGTGGTTTGTTGAAATTCTCTATGCTACAGTGCTATAATGTTATTATAATCATCATTTGACAACACTTTGTACTAAATCACATATTGCAGAACAATAACAGTTTGTTAAAATTAGGCTATGCTTTAGTGTAATTATAGCTGCTATTTAACAACATTGTTTCAGCCATGATTTGAACAAATACTATTACAGAAGAAACTACTTCACCTAATTTTATAAAAAATGTGATCTTTATTACAAACAAGAAGGAAAGGACAGCTAAAAGGAAAAGAAATTCGCCGAAGCTGGTCAGGCTCTAAAGAAACTACTTGCAGAGTATCACAATCACAGAGAGAGTATACAAATAATTTTGTCTCTTAATGAGTTTGAGTCAGTGAAACACTCGATAAATAAATCAGATGTTAACCAATGTCGTAATGCAAAAACAATGACAACATCTAACGGTATTGTAACCACTGGATTCATCGATGATAAATTCTGACACCTTGAAAAGCTAGTTAAAACCTTTAACGTGTTATATCATATAGAAACCCACTTTTTCTACCAGAGTAAAGTTTTCCGTCTCAAGCAAACTTTTTCAAGCTAAACATTAATTTGAGTATTTAACAAAACAAAACTTTCCATTTTTTTTCAATTTACATATCTTTTGTTAGAAACCCAGTTTGGGCCTAAGCCTGACAAGTGTGCTAGATAAGGAATCGGTTGTATTTGCTAATATGGGGAGTTTGTTAGAGGAGGAACCATCAATATATGGAGAGGGCATGGTAAAGGGAAGGGAGGACACTCAAAATAATTTTCAATTAGAACCTAAGAGGTTTGGGCAAAGAGATAGTTAATCACTTTTCTGAGGAGTTGTGCTCTAGGGGTACAGGGTGTTTTCCTTTCTATAACATATCTCCTTTTCAATCAATAAACGACTTTTTTTCATTAATTATAACCAATTTCTATCTCAAAACCAATATTATAATGAAAAAATGACAACTGCATGTTCTTAAACAAAAGTTATACTTGAAAGTGAATTTTCAGTTGTTGCCAGTGAGGCAATGACTCAAAGTTGGACACAGATTTATTAAAATAAATGTCATGCACTACGCAAATAAACACCAATAAAATAATTAAGAGTAAATTACCTGAAATAATATTTGAATAACATAACCCCACACACCAGCAGTGTTTCGATTGAGAGATTCCTGATTGGCATACGACCTTTTAGATAGGACAGGTATATCAGAAATCCCATCAAGCGTTGGAGCCACATAAGTGCCTCGTTCTCTATCTAATGTGTTTCCCTCAAATTCCTTGTGGTTAAAGCAACTTCTATAGAAGGAAAAACAAGATGCGAGCTGAAATTGAAATTATGAGCGGAAGTCACTTAGAGAAGATTGAAATGAAAACATAGAAAAACAAAGTTGATGGACAGGTTCATCAGTTTCTTCTATGGAGCATATGAACATATAAGAACAGAATTTCAATAATCTGACTAGACCAAATTCCACCCTACCCCCTAAAAAGATGAAAAAAATGCAAAACTACAACAATACAAGGAGAGTCAGAGAAGTGAAGTGTTACCGCAAAGTAAATAGTGACCAAAGTAAATGTCCATCTGTTCAGGAGCCAAAAAAGAAAGAAAGAGAATCAGCATACTTATAACAAAAAGGGATGCTCAAGATAGCAGTGTTTCATCAAAACAAGATTTCTTCACAAAAAGCTCATTCAATACAGTTAACCAATGAAATTGTTTATTGGCTGGAAAACACGGTAAGTGAATAGCTATAATTTTGTGCCACAGTCTCCATTACGTGTTCGTGGTATTATCGTGAGATATTATTTCATGGCATTGTGGCGCTATAGTACTTTAGCGTAGCGGAATTAGAACAAACCATCCGCGTTCTGAAATTGACATCATTGCATACAATTTTTTATTTTTTTTGACTCAAATGCATACAAATTTATGAACCTTGGAAGTTTAGTTACTTACTTCAAGCAATAAGTTTAATCTAATTTCACGTTTTAGTTTCAACTATCATGCAAGACAGTAATATATTACACAGTGGAATTTAACTTACTGAGTGTAGAAGTAAAAAATGCCACCTCCGTCAACAACTACATTAGCAGTGAGCAAACCCAAAAGCACAAAAAAAGAAATTATTCTGTAAGCAAGCAACCAATTAGGATGAATTCCTTTAACACATGTATTCCATGCTTCATCTTCATATAGCAACCCAACCGTTTCTCGCCTCCCTTCTTCTACCCTCTCATTTCTTGATTTATTGAATTCTTCATACTTCCATATCAAAAATGATCCTAAGCCCATTGTTAATAAAAGAAATATTGCACATATGAAGAATCTCCAATTCAACCAATAACTCAAGGTATTAGTATCCGGTGTCATGGTAGAACTTAGAAGCCAAGTTTGGGTGGAGAATCTTGTTAATTCGGCTTGAGAATCCTGTTAATTCATGTTGAAATTCATAAGTTGCTAATACTTGGTTTGATAAATATAGGCATATTTGGATTGGCTTATTTGAGCTTATATATTGATATTATATACTGTTTGGAAGAACTAATAAAACAACTTATAACAACATGTTCATAAGTTGTTTTCATAAATATCTTATAAAAACAACTTATAGCTTATATGAAATCAATTTAACTTTATTTTATCCCTTGTTATAGAAATAGCTTCTATATAAGCTGCAAATTAAGTTGTTTATCCAAACATGGCCATAATATAGCTAGTAATCCAAATAAAGAGAATTTAAGTCAAAGGGTACCCCAAATTATCAATAGATTAAGCTCTTCACAAAACATAAGGCACAAAATTAGATAAAATATAAAAAAAAACAGAATTTTGCAAAAATTAAGGTTGTCCAGAATATTCAAAATCATCCAATATGTAAAATATGATAAGCTAGTTGAACCCAATTTGCTTACTTAAGATGGGTTTGATGAAAATTCTAAAAAGCTCAAAACTTGACGAACATGAAAAACAGAGGAGAAGAAGCACTTACAGTTGAAAAGTAAAATTAAGATTTAAGAAGGTTGAAACGTCAATGCAGAAATAGAAAGAAGATGCTTTGGTTTGCTTCTTTCTGCATGACAGAGAGAGAGATAGAGACGTATGCAGTATGAAGATGTGATGAATGAATCCACCAACCAATAATAATGAAGAATAAATAATTATAGTAAAGTTATTTGGTGTTATTATATTTATATGTGGGAAAAGAAAAATGATTGGTTATTTTGATTCATTGCCAAGTTACAGACTCTAGAAGAATCTTTTGAGATTATAGTGCGGCGGTGATCACCAAAATTGAAGAGCTAATTTTCAACCGAGTGATGACAGAAAACCTGCAATAAGGGTTTGGATGGTTTAAGTTTTACTTTTGTACCATGAATGAATGATGAATTATACATCAACTAATTATAATGAAAATTTGTTAAAAATAATTGATAACTTTAAAAAGGATAAATTGGTTTTGTTTGTTACAGAAACTAAATTAAGTTGAGTTATTTAGAAAATGCTAGTTGTCACGAGGAAAAATACTCAAACTCTTATTAAACTATAGCTATTTATATTAGGGTAAAGTCGTCTTTTAGCTTTTATCGATCAAAATAATTCTAGTTATAAGTTTTATCCGATTACTTTAAAAAATTATGTTATTTAATTGATAAGGAATGATATAATACAAAAATTTTTAATGAAGAGATACTAAATTTGACATATGTTATGATCATATATTTTTGACAATCTTTCAATTTTTTTTGTTGACAAATACCGTTAATATAAACTCTTTTTATAGTCTCGACAGACCACCATAATTGATTCTTTCTTTCTCAAAGTTGTGATAAAACTAAAACAGAAATCCCATAAGGATTAAGCACCACTAGTTTGATAACAACACCCTTAGACGACAATAATACTTCACCAAGTTTTTCTTTCATTGCCTTGACTTAAATTTCTCGCGTGAATAGGAAACAAGCAAATGAGACAAAGACTTAAGTCTCCCGCTTCATCCTAATCAAAATCATCATCTTCAAGAACTATTCCTTCCTCTTACCATTCTTCATTCGCCATGAATGTTATCTCAACACTAAAAACAATACCGATTGTTTGCAAACAAACCTCAACACTCTATTATTTTGATTTTTTTTTTCTTTTAAATTTGTATAATATAATTTTTTTTCTCTCTAATATTTCACTTACTATTTAAAAACTTTGGTGGGGTGTCAATAAAAATTACAATATTCTATATTCAACACTAATCAATGGGCTTTCTGAAAAGCCCAAAACCCAACAACCAAAAAACCCAAAACCCTAATTTGACACAATATAAATTTCTCAAACAAACACATTTCATCATCTTGAACCCATTTCCTTCCCCACCGGCGCAAACCCTAATCATCGAAGATGCAGATCTTCGTGAAAACCCTAACAGGGAAGACAATAACCCTCGAGGTTGAATCATCAGACACCATCGACAATGTGAAAGCCAAGATCCAGGATAAGGAAGGAATCCCACCGGACCAACAACGTCTCATCTTCGCCGGAAAACAGCTCGAAGACGGCCGCACTCTCGCCGACTACAACATCC
>Ga0315913_1005127_pt1 | contig 15914 bp, 4 predicted proteins | sample MpolsnodulesMG_FD_207736 | JGI IMG/M metagenome (GOLD analysis project Ga0315913, IMG submission 207736) | Medicago polymorpha root nodule microbial communities from Los Angeles, California, United States - small nodules | ecosystem: Host-associated > Plants > Roots > Nodule | place: USA... | reverse complement strand
GTGGTGGTGGGGAGTACACTGGTGGAGGTGGTGGTGGTGAATACACCGGTGGAGGTGGTGGTGGGGGAGAAGGTGGTGGAGGTGATGGTGGAGGGGGTGGTGGTGAGTAAACTGGTGGAGGTGGTGGTGGAGGTGAAGGTGGTGGTGGTGAAGGAGGTGGGGGCGGTGGTGAATATACCGGCGGTGGTGGCGGAGGTGGGGAATACACCGGCGGTGGTGGAGAAAACACTGGTGGTGGTGGTGAGGGCGGTGGTGGAGACAATACTGGCGAAGGTGGTGGATTAAATACCGGCGTCGGTGGAGTAACAACTGGAGGTGGAAAAACCGGTGATGGTGGTGGTGACGGCAAAGAGGGAACAAATGCTTTACATCTAAAAGCATTACAATTAACATGGTGAGATGAAAACGCCTTACACGTGTTCGCCGGCCGTTGTTTCGGTCTCCCCGGTAAACAATTCTGTCTATCATCCGCCGCCGGCAACACCAAACACTGTGGTGGTTCACCGGTAAAGAAGTTATAACTGTAAGTAAAGTTGACCAAATTAGGCAAAGCACAAATACTCGCCGGAATTTGACCGGAAAGATAATTATGAGCCACATTCAACACTTCCAAACCCACAGCATTCCCATACTTCTCTGGCAACGGCCCCAAAAACTTGTTGAAACTGACATCAAACACTGTCAAATTCTTCAACAACCCTACTTCTTCAGGCAAACACGCTTGAAAACCGTTATTCATCGCAATAATCTCGTTTAATCTTGTCATGTTCCCAATCCCAGCTGGCAAACAACCGTGGAAACGGTTGTTGGCCAGTACTATCACTGATACCGGAGAATTACCAAAATTCTCCGGTAAATTAAACACAAAACGGTTATGATTGATGAAAATAGCATCCAAATCTTTATCAAACAACTCCTTAGGTACAGTTCCTTCAAATTCATTGAACCTCAGATCTAGAAATTTTAACTCCGGTAACCGGAGAACAACCTCCGGAAACTTTCCGGCGAAGCGATTGTTACTCAGATCCAATTCAAACAAGATTTTCAACTTCTCGAATTTATGCGGAACAGTTCCACAAAATCGATTAGTATTAACATGAAATAAAGCGAGATCGGTCAAAAGACCGAGCTCTTCCGGTAGGTATCCGGCGATATCACAGTGATTAAGATCGATACCGGCGACGGTATTGATCTTAGGATTATCAAGTGCGGGTGCACAGAAAACATTGGTGTAGCTGCAAACATCGGAACCTACCCAATCAACGGTGCAGTTACGTGGATCAGAAAGAATAGCTTGTTTAAAAGCTTGTAATGCCACGTAAGCGTTTTTGATGCGGTTGTTGGAGAAAACTAGGGTTGGATCCACCGTAACATTTTCACCTCTGTCGTTGAATTCATCTCTGTAGTATAAGAGTTGTCTATGTTTGATGTATTGTGTTTCTGCTTCTGTAAGGTGGGACCCATCTGAGACAATGGTTGAGGATAGTGTTGTTGATAAACTTAGGAAGAATGAAAAAAGAACAATAACATAAGATGGAGATGAATAATGCTGTTTCTTCCTCATCTCACATGAGGCATCTGAAAAAAATAATGAAATTTGTTTTTTCACTAGTGAATGTTTAGATGATGATAAATGTGTGTTCTTTGTGGTTAACTAGCACAAATAGATTTGAAGTGAGGATATGGAAAGATTATAAGTTTGTGAGATCTAAGAGAAATGGAAATGGAAAATGTGGTTGTTTAATGTGAGAGAGGTAGAGAGAGAAGATGAGGAAGATGATTTTCTAGGGATTTTGGAACTGTGTGAGAAGGTGTATATGAGTGTGTGAAGAGAGAGAAGGTGAGAGTGGAGATGAAATAATTCATTCCAAGGGACAGCTAAATCACAGCTCAAAGCCCACCAGATTCTCTCTCTATCTTTTTTTCTAGGCTCTTGTTTTTTTAATTCATATTTATGGTTGGTCTTATTTGTTTTTTCTCTTAACATTTTTTTCTAACCATTGTTTAGATATACTTGATCTCCACTAAACTCTCTCCGCCATGTTTTACATTATAATAGATATGTTAGAATCAAGGTGATTCATCCTGATTTTATTGAAGATATATGTAAAATCACAATATATTACTATAATTGTGATATCAAACATATACTAAGATATTTTTAGTTTTAATGAGCATGTTAAAAGATTAATATATGAGTCGATTGTCATGACGTCAACTCTTACTATTATGTAGTTATAATTTATTTGTTTGTGCATTTTATTTTTGTGAGTTACTATCGTCTTACGTAGAAAGAATGTAAGACTAACCAATTGTGGTTGATATATATGGTGACATATTCCACTCACATTAGTCGTAACTCTAAATTTAATCTAAAATTCCATTGCTGATAGAATCAGTTACTATGTAAATTTAATTGTAATGATGTTAATATTTCTAACACAGGTATCCCTTGATTTAAAATTTATTTCCATTAAAAAAATGTAAGACTATTATTAGAATTCTCACTATTCTAATTCTTAGTTAAACTACACTATAGGTTAAATTTTTCTAATTCTTGGCTAAACTACATTTCATTTGAGCCAAGAAAAAAAGTTAGTTGTCACACACTTTGAATAAAGAGCAGACGCGGATAGAGGAATAGGCGTGTGCAATGGAATAAACAGTTGTCAAAAAATAGTAATAAGACTTCTTAAACCAAAAGAGAAAAAAAAACAAGTATTCTTTTAAGTTGAAAGTATGTTAAGAAAAAAATTATCATAAAATTAGGAATCATTGTTTCCATTACTATATTTTATACAAAAAATAAAATGATGATTATTTGTAGTTGTTGTAACTTACTAGTATTTTTTATTGAAGAAAATATAGAAAGCTGTTAGCATGATCCTCAGCTTTGATGGTAGCTTAAGTTTAATTAAATAATAATTAATCAAAGTGTTAATTGAATTGTCAAATTGTTTTGTTTAATCATAACCTGAGAAGTGGTTGTTTGTGTCGGCGTCTATTGCCATGTCAGAAACCTCTTTTCAAAATTTAAATAAATAGACAATAAAATAAATTAATAAATTATAAAGAATTAAATTAAATTATGTCATGGCATTTGGACTTTTTCAAATTTCTACAATCCCGTGATAGCGATAATTTATGGACGGCTTTTTTGCCTTATGAATGAATTTATGGCTTTTTCAGATTAACTTACTCCACCGATTTCCCTTTTTTTTAATTAAAATTCTTTTGAAGATTCTAAATTATAGATGACTAATTTTAGAGTAACTAATTATAGAAAGCAAAATGTTATTGACTTTGAGAGTTATTAGTAGGTCCTACATTGTAGAAGAATATTATTGGTTCATTTGAAAGCAAATTCAAAGAATTTTGATGGCGGTTATTCCGCAATAGAGATCAATTAACAAGATTGAATTGAATGATTAAGACAATCTCCATGTAGATAGTTTTGTGTTTTGACGGTGAGTAAAGCATTCTAAATTTAAATTTAAATTTTTTACAAAATTCTTTTTAACAAAATGAGTTTATTTTGTCTCACAATAAATACTGGTATATTTTATTTGTTTAGAGGACCCTCCATGTCCGTTCTTATTACGTTAATGTGTATAATTTATGAACAATCATTTTTATGAAATTTTGACTAAAATTAATTTAATTTTGATTAAAATTATATGTATAGATAATATATATTTTGTACTTTTATATTCTAACAAACTATATTTATCATTTTTAATAATATCTTTTTAAAAAATATAACAAATACAATATAAATTTTTATCTTTTTTAATAACACCAATAAAATAACATTATCATGGTCATATTTACTTAAGGGTATAGTTGTAACGAGAAAAAGCAAGCTTAAACGTTCCCATCTTTTCCGCTTTTTTTTTTATTGCGCTATTGTGTGTAGATTATCAACAATATTTTATAGAAATTTTGTGTGCAAATTACAAACGATATTTTATATGATATTTTTGACATAGATTAAAATTATAAATATAGATATTTGTGACTTCCAAATATAACAAACTCAACAAATCATATTTATATTTTTCAATAGCACCAACAATATAACATTATTATAAAAAAATTATTTAGGGGTATAATTGAAATAAAAAAAAAACATCCCAAAATCTCCCCAAAACCATTATTTCCATATATAGTATAAAAGTATAGATATAGATGTTTTTGTCGGTTGATCTTGATTAATAAGAATATTGCATAATATAGGCAGATGTCGGGGCTCAAACCCCAAACATCTATTTTTTCACTTATGGTAAATTTCTAACTATTAACTACTTGAAAAAAATATTTTATTTTATTTTGTATAGAAATGATCGACACATTTAATTTTCAATAGAGAAATGATATTTGAACAACCATTAGTTTTCAATGGAGAAATGATATGTGAACAAACATTTTTGTGACAACTTGCTCTCTTATACTTACATTGTGTTTTTACTTTCTCTCTATTGTTTTAGTTTTTGCGTCACTACCTCATTTTCTTTGTAAATTATAATTGTCTCATAAATCATTATTGAAATAGTTGTTCAAATAACACAACTCTTTTCGATGTAATGATGAGTACTATTTTTATTTTTTTTACGTAATTGTATCATCTTATGACTTCATTGAGTTGGATATGAATACTTTTAAAAAATAGGTTTAATAGTTTTTTTTTTTTTAGTTGGCAGGATGCCTTGGTTGTGAAGTTTTTAGGAAAAGCTCTAAGTTGTCATACTATGAAGAATAAATTAGTTAGCATTTGGAAACTAAGTCGCATTTGCTATCATGGATGTAGATAATGCATTTTTTATGGTGAAATTTTCATCATTACCTTACGGTGTGAAATTGGCCACTTGATTTTATTTGTCCCACAAAACCAAAATAGAGAAGGTCGTGTGGTGTGGTGGATTTGCTTTCCAGGTCTTGACTTGGTATTTTACAATGAAAGCGTTATGTTAGGGCTTGTTTCTGCAGGTTGATATCCTATTAAAGTGGATAGAAATAAGCTTGATGATAGGTCAATGTCTTTCATGCATCAAAAATAATTAAAATTATCATTAGATGTGGTAAAATTTACTATTAATAACGATGTTTCTTACCATTAGTTCAGGTGGAGATGGTTATGTTTTTTTCCTCTTGCAAATAAATTTCAAGTCTACTTCGTCTTTCTCCAATTTTGTTGTCATGTTAACACAATTCTACAAAATCAACTTATAAGATAAAAAATTCTCCAACTTATATAAACACGTGTTCAGATGTGGAATAAAAGCATGCACACATATTCTATGTATCCAAGTTGTTGCCATTTCAATCCAAGGTTCCACAATTCATATATGCAAGAGTGTATTATCAGTGCAACATACAAAGTAAATATGATGCCTCCTATCGAACTTAACAAGTAGTTATATATTAATTATGACATAACGAAGCAATTGAGCTCAAATGATTATTGTGATGTGCCAAAAACAATTTGTTTAGGAGAATCTGAAATGAAAAAACTCATACCACATAACTCTTTTTTTATACATTACGTATGATTAGTTTGATTCTGATTAATATTATGTTCGTCACTTAAATTAATACGGTATATTTAACGCCATTAAAAAAAATAGGGTATATTTAACATTGCATTTAGGGTAACTATGAATACATCAATTATCTGCCTCGCTAAATTAGTTCTAACTCTAAGTAACAAATTTACCTCAGAAAAAGTTAGCAAATTTAATACATTTAAAAAAAACATGAGAATAACTGTATTTTGATGACTAAAAACAGTATTTAGTTTTTATAAAAACATAACACTAAATCTTTTTTTCATTATTATAATACTAAATCCTACAAAACAATTTCTATAAATATATAATAGAAATATTGGTCACAGTCATATCCTCTTAATGTATTGTTTGGTAGCAACAATTAACAAATAAAGACACAAAAATAGTAGTAGCATACAATGGATCTTTCATTTTCTTCCAATCACTGCATGATCAAATGCTTGTTAGTTGTTATCATACAAAAACGCGTTTGGACCATAAAAAGTTAAGCAAACAACCGGTGGAAGTTGCTTAATCCAAATACCAAATACATCCATTTTCCAGTTGTATCAATTTATTATAAGCATTTTGGTTTTATTTATTTTTTAAAACAATAAGCATTTTGGTTAATATACCCTCCAAATTAATGATATTTCATTTTCAATGGTACCACTTAATTGGACCTATTATTTTCATAGCATCTTTGTCTAATATGATTGCCTATCTCTCATAGGCCATAAAAGATAACTAGTACCGAAATTCTAACTAAAACTAATTAGTAGTAGGAAATTAATTTGTCAAATCTTTTACATTTGGTCTCTAGTTTTTTTTTACTATAAATCAATCCACTTAATATTAATTTCCTTTCAAATTTTCACCATTAAATCTTGGACTATTGTTTCATCTTTAAGTTTATGGTTTTGTTTTGCAAGTCGAATTGCTAACTTATAACAAATATCTTTTGATATATAAGTTCTTATGATTAATGAGTTTTCTTTTTGGTAACAGTCTTCTCAAGTTTTTCATTATTTTATAATTTATAGTGTTTTCTTAAAGGTCATTTAAGAAAGAAAAAAAATTAAAATCAAAGGGTAGTTGAATTTTGTTTAGAAATTGTCATATCAATAATAATGCAATACTTGTTTTTATATTATCAATAATAATGCAATACTTGTTCTTATATTATTATTTACTATTTCAAGATTTTATAATTCAGATTTTTTTAGGTCTAAAAACTAGAAACGAAGTGACAAAACTACTTGAAAGAGAAGATCTAGGATTCAAACCTGAATAACTACGTAAATATACAAATTAACATATCGATATTGTGAAATGAATTAGTCTTACGATCTGCGGTTCATATATTGCTTATATAATAATCAAGTTTATGAATGAGTTTTCTATGCCCACTCCTCCTTCCATGCTTTTTTTTGTTGCCAAACTTCCATAAAAACTTGAAACAATGTTCATAAACATCCCAGCAATCGTGTGGGTGGAATGGGATAATGTTGCATCCTAAGTACCAAACATTTATGGCAGTGGCGGTTAGATCACGACCTTGTGAGTTGTAACCTCTGGTTCTAGTTTTTCACGTGAATAAAAGAAAATAAATAAAAAAAAAATACTATTTAATTTATTTATTTTTACGCAAAAAATACTCTTTCATATTGAACTTCATTTTTTGAAACATTTCATATTGAACTGCATGAGCATTGTTTTTATGTAAAGTTTACTTTTTTATGAGAAGTATCTTTGGATATAAAAATATTGATGTCAAATACGATTTTTATTTTTTTTTTGTATTTTAAAAATGTGTGCAAAGTATAAAAGTACACGTAAGGTTTCACAAACAGTATCCGTATTTTATGATCAAATTACAAAGTTGTTTTTTGATATGCATAATTTAGTGTATGATTAAAATTTTGATGATTTGGTCAGAATCACGATGAAAAAAAATGTGATTTTACATAAGTTGTACTTTGATCCTTCAAAAAGTTTAATGTGTCACCTTAACTTTGCCAAATTTACCATACACTATGTTGGTTCAAAATCAGTGAACTCAAATATCATAAGTAATGTTGAGGTTTGAAAAACGAAACCCTACTTAGGATGATTAGATAGGTTTGCCTAAGATTAATCTCATCCACAAAATTATAAGATATTCCACATTAACTTCATTTAGGCAAATATTTCACACCAATTATATAATTATAAAAAAAAAATACATTTCTAACATTTTTTGCGGCTTAACTCTCCGAAGGTCTTTATTAAAAAGAGCTTTGAAAATTTAGAGTTCGACTGTGAGATTAGTATAATCTGACCAAAAATTATTTAATCTTCTACCTTTTATTTTGTACGACAAAAGATGAAGGATAAAAGGACAATTTATTAGACCCCACTCTTTGGCTCCCTCTTCACGTCAAAATTAATTGTTATCCCATTGCTGTAGAGGACACAGTGGTAGCTAGAATATGAACTACTACTTAATGTCCTTGCATCATTGATAGCAATATTGAATTTTATAGTACACAATTTTAATAGAAGGGGTGGGGTGGGAGCGTTTTCTACAAGAAACCATGTGTGATGTGTTTCCATTTGCAAAAATTATAAACTAGACCAAGATTGGTACATGTTCTATTTTGGAATCAATCGAGTACTCATATGAAGTAGTTTATATTGATATTGTAAAATTATTATTTTTAAATGAATTGGACCTAAATTGATGTATCTTTAAATATATGGGTATTACGAAAAATTATATAACAACTTATAAAAAGAGACTTACATTACCGTATAAATCGGGTTTTTAAGGATGAGTTAACCCCAATATCAACATCTAATATGATATCAGAGCATATCGATCGTGACACAAACTATTTATATACATGCGACAAACTCAATAGTGTTGAACACGAGGAGATGTATCGGAAAAAAAAGCCACGTAAAAAGGATATGACTTCATTTAAGTGGATGGCGAGGAATGATTTCATTTTATTCTCTAAAGAGCCAAAATTGGTGAACATTGTTGAAGAAATTCAAACTCTTGGTCTTGGTTAGTGGCGAAAAAGAGGGTGAACCATGTTTGCTTATGAGTGAACTGTTAATTTCATTGAGTATGTCTAAATCGTTTTTGGGTTGGCTTTGTGTGCATAGTTAATCATTTGGGTGGGTAAAGTACTCTTTGTACTTCTCCCTAGTTGGCAAGTTCTTTACCATTTGTACTTATCTCCACTTTGATTACATATTTATATTGCTCTTGAAAAATTTAAATAAGTTGACAAATAAATTTGAAGTAAAAAGTTAGAAATTGAGGTCAAACTTGTACAAGTCATCTAAAATTTTAATCAATTCAACTAACAAAATTAATTAAGATTAAAATGATATACTTGAAATGTTGGAGTGTGCTCATCTCTAAGTCAGGTTTGAATCCTTCCGATATCAAATTTGATGGGATAGTCTATACAAAATTCTGTTCTGCCTTTAAATAGACCATTCGGTAGTGAACTGTCGAATTAGTCTCATTAAATTAATCGAACATCATGTCAGATACCAAATTTTCAGAAGAAAAAAAATATCGTCAGTGTAAACACAATTTCACTTTGACACCCATCATCTTATTAGAGTTCACTTTTTAAAGTGAATAAATAGATGTGTCCACAGTTTGAATCCCAACCTCTATATATAAAAATATATTGTCTATATCAATTGATCTATACTCACAGAGACAACTTTAAAACTAACTTTGTCTTAAACATCTGTGTGAAATAAAACTTTTTAGACAATAGCATCTTTAAAAAAAATAGTTAATTCCTGCAAAAGAAAATGTTCCTAAATAAAAGAAGAATTGAGTCTCTAACAATAATAATAAAGGGACAGCTTTGGCCTAACAATAATATTTAAAAAAAACACAGTTTGGTTCCAGCAAAAGGAAATGTTCTTAAATAATTTCTTCTTCAATAAATGACTCATTTTTGTTCCTTTTTTTCTTTTACATTCAAACAATCACTATCTATATTGATATATTAATCTAACTATGAACTAAATATTATGTATTTTCTTTTTATAAATAGTTGTAGGAGTAATTAAATTTAAAACTAAATTTTAGCTAGGTTAATTTTTTTTTTATATTAACCCATTTGGGGTTGGCCTAGTGGTTGGCTTGGGATCTTGGAGTGTGCTCCTCTCAAGGTCTCAGGCTCTATTCCCTCTGGTGCCAATTTATGCGGGCAAGTCCATACAGATCTAGCTCCAGCTTTAAACGGGTCCCTCGTAAGTGGACGGTGGGATTGGTCCCCTCGAATTAGTCGATCTTTCGATAGGATACCGAGTTTTCAAAAAGAAAACCTTTTTATATTTTTAATGAATATTTATTCTAAAAAAGTATTTAAATCTAAGAATCCAATCTAGTTTTTATATTATTTTTTCAAGAAACAAGTTATGAGTAAATAATGTTTTAATATAATAAGTTAATAACTAATAATCTTTAAACTGACTCTTCATTAATCAAACATTCACTTCTTTTTTTTAAATCCATTTTTCCATTTAAAATCAAACATTTTCACTATTTTTATTATGTAGAAAAGGAGTTGGTATGCTTCATATTTTTGTTGTATGATAGGCTAAAAGACCAAGCAAAACAAATAATACTTGATGAATTCATTATATAAAAACCGACTATTTTAAAATCAAAATAGCAAAAGTAACACTTATCATATATGTGTGTGTGTGTTGAATTGATTGTTTGAACGTATATATACTTTGAATGAAGGGTGGAATTAATCAAATAAGATGGTGGAGTTGAAAGAATATTAGGTGGCACACTTGCCACATATCAATGTGAAACAAACCATTAGAACAAGACATAAATGCCAGCATGCAATGCCAACTATAAGCTATTTTGTTCTTTGTCAATACGTGGCGTGCTCTATCACTTTGCATAATCCAAGTCAGGGACCCATGTGGAGGAATAGACCTCATTCTCACTACGAAACATTAGAAATATGGATCAATATGATCAATTCGGTAGTCCAATCATATTCAAAGCATTTGATTGATTATTTTTCATAGTTTAAACCACATGGAAATAGATATTTGGTTTTGAAACAACATATTAATCATCTGGTTTAGTAAAAAATATGGGACTATGACTCAACTCAAACAAAGAAAATTTTATAACTCACAAACTTTACCAAAATCAAATGGACTTAACTCGAAGTATGTATATTTTTTTAAGAAGGTAAAATGAATATACATTAACAAAATAACTCAACGCACAAAGAGTGCTATGAATAGAAAGAAAAGAAAAGAAAAAGTATCAAAGACAATGAGATCAAATTAGCAACGCCATCTAGATGAACCTTATACACATCGTCATATTTTATATATCTTTTGTATTTTTTTAGTTTGGTTCTCAAATCAATAAACATACAATTAATTAGTTTGGAGAGGATCATCTAAGTTGACATGTTAAATGTCGATGGCTAACATGTTGGCACACATGCGACAACCATCATATACAGACTTAAAAAAAAACTAAGACACTGAACCATTAACCATAAAGAAGTGAGATGGTGATTCCAATTAGGTTGGCACCGTCAATCAAGTCGACATCAACAATGATTCAGAGAAATGTATTAAAAAAGAAAGAAGAGAAAGCATGTGGGACATGAACCAAAACCTATGGAAACAACATTATTTAAAGCTAAAAGAAGATAGATCATATTCAATGGTGGCTTTGAGCACGGTCAAAGTGGTCGATCGCTCAAGGTCCCATATTGGAGGGACACCGGTTTTTTTTTGGTAAAATGTATGTATATAGAAATAGTTAGAGGGGAACTAAATATTTTATAGTCTTTTTTAAGTGAAAGAAAATATATTAATTAAAAGGAAAGTACAAAAAAGTTGTTGGGCATAAACTTGACCAACAACCACATAATCAACCATAAAAAGCATAAAAGGGTATTGCAACAAAGATTAACAAAAGTGTTATAAGAAACACAAACGAATGTTAATCTAGTAAATAAACCCAAAAGCATAGCAATGAATACACATCATATACACAGTCCAGCAAATCCACCATAGAAAACGAAACCAGATTGTAAAAGAAAATTATATATAAAAGTCTTCAAGCATCAAATCAACCATAGATGAGTCTAAATAGATTTAAACTCATCTTTTGAGGAAGGTCGAATGAACAGACTGCCAACCCAAACATATTCACGTACCAACAACCCCTTGCAACAAATCACAACAAACGTGGCAATGCTTTCGAGCCACACAAACCCCAACGCAGTGAACAAGACCTGAGATATCCAAACCACATCTACACAAAAACATAACAATACGACGTGACGAGGTCTTAACAACGGCATAACCAGTGGTGCGGTAGCGGCAATCCAAACACCTTGAAGACCGTTGATCTCAAATTCGGAAAGAACCAGAAATCATTGGCAAGAAATAACTACCAACTAAAGTTTTGCATGATGAATCAAGAAATCCTAACCTAAAATCCAAAATAGCAATACATTCATCATGAAACCAACAATCGTCGTCGTTAGACAGAGACCTTGTCGGAAATCGATGAACAAATAATGATGAAGGCGGAGCCACCTTTTAAGAATTAACAATGTGCTCGATATCATTGTCTAGCTTCCACCCCATCAAACATATGAAAACTACATTTTATTTTTTTGGTTCAATAGTGAGCAATTTCCAATGGCGATTACATCGGGAAACAAAACATTAAATTTGTTAACTTTAGATCTTTGTAATATATATGATTAACTATAGCAAAATAATAATATGAAGATCAAATACACTTACTTTTTCTAGGAAGGTGCAAAATAACAAACTTTGTTATTCTCGAACAACTTTGCGGTAATATGAGAATGAGAACTATCTTGGTTATTTAATATTTTTTGAATCATTTACATTAGATAACAGTCGTTTAAGCCTTTGAATTATCGGAAGATACCATAACACCTTTGCAAGAGGGCACTTTGAGCTATCTTTACAATTAAAATCACTGTCCTTCACTTTGTAGAGTGATACCACATCTATGACAGTTCTTCAATGTTTCCAACTCATTTCAGTATAATATACTATCATTTAGACATGCATGTATTTTTCTTATACTCAATGTCCATCAAACACAATATCTTCTTAGCCTCAAAATTATGATTAGGCTATGTGTTACCTTCTGGGAGCATTTCTTTCAACAACTCAAGCAATTCATTAAAGATTTTATCTTTCCATCCATTTCTAGTCTTAAAGGTGAACAATCTCATCACCGCAGCCAACCGTGAGAAGTTTGTGCACCCTGAATAAAAGGGCTTTTCTTTGTCAACACACAAATTGTCATACACATGCGCTTGCTGAAAAGATTCTTAGACGATATCACGAATCATGCCCTTGATCATCCATATCAACATCAACTTCCTTTCTCATTGCCGCAGTTGGGTTTATCGACTCACCATGCCATATCCATTTCATATAATTTTGGCAAATCCTGTGACAAATAAGATGATCCATTACTAACCCGAAATGGAATTGGCCTCCGTTGAAACATTTAACACAAGGACAGTAAAACCTACCATTATTCTCAGGAAGTTTTTCAAAAGCAAATTGTCTAAACTCTTTCACTCATTTCTTATACTCTTCGCTAACACGGTTAGCACGCATCCAACTACGACACATACTACTATTGAAATAATATACATCCACAAAGACTATATTAAAGTGCTTACTTTGTTTAACGCTGTTAAAGAAGCAATTAGTAAAGGCATTAACAAAGTTCTTATAAATGGATAACAACTCTAATGACTATTCTCATATAAGGAAGGAAAGGAGACACAAAGTGACATCAATTTTACTAATGCTGATCTAACATCAGTTTTACTAAATGCTACTATTTTGTTTATTATGGTATCATCACCTCATTAGTTTTACTAAATGCTAAGCTGACATCTCTTTTACCAATTTGGTGACAAAAGTGACATCAATATAAATGATAAATTGTAAATTCTTGAATTGCAAAATAAGTTGTGAGAAACTACAAATTTTATAAGTCACTATGTTGGATAAGAATTCTAACTCTTTACCCATATATTGAGACTCCTATTTTTTTAAATACAAGAACTCTTCAAAGGATTTAACCATATCCATTTACAAGAAGAATTTGAGAAGCGTTAGGAAAAGAGATTGCGAAGTTCGATCCATGAAGATGAAGAAAAAGTGAAGCTCGAGGGTGAATATTAAGAAAGAGTGAAGTTCGATGGTGGAGTTCGGTAGTGAAGTTTGAATTAGTGATTGAGTTCGGCGATGTAGTGATTGGGTTTGGGTTGCACGGTGGTGACGGTGATTGATTTTCACGGTAGTTCATAGTGGTTGAGTTTCATGCTAGAGAATGGAAAAGGGTTTTGGTTTGACTTTCACCGTAATCATTCACGTTGGAGATGGAAAAGGGTTTGGGTCTGAGAAACTTTCCTATTAGCTTCAATAGAGGCGTGATAAAGGTTTCACCAAAATTTCACTATGACGCTATGTATTTGGCTTCTTGTCACTTTGTATTTTGGCTGAATTTTAATAATAAATACTTTTTAAATGGGGTTAAACAATTTAATATCTATTGAAGGTAAAAGCTTTCCCTCCACCCAACTTTTTAAGTCAAGTGGATAGCTGTCCACTTAAAAATTTTGTGTCAACAAGTGTTTTATGTAGTGTGTTTGCAAAAAGAAAAAGGAAAGCAAAAGTAAAGAAAAAGAAACAAAAGAATTAATTAAAATAAATGAGAGACAAAATAAATAGTTAATGTTGATGGTATTCCTCGTTTAAGTTTAAAGTGATAAGTGAATCACGGTTGAATCAACACATATCAATGCCCTTAGTAATAGTAAATTTTTTATATTTTTATTTAAATTTTATTATTTTAGATACAATATCATTTATTAAAATTTCTTCACTTATAAACAAAATAAAATTTATTCTATATAAGAGAATAGAATTTACATTATCATCAATGATACAAAATCATTGTACAATAAAAAGTAAAAAGTAAATAACACATAATGTATTGTCATATTCATTTGTGGTTCTTATTATTGAGTGCATAAAGGATAAAAAAATATTAAGTGGATAAAAATTAATTGTGGTTCTCACATGTTTTTTATCCATGATTTTCTCTATTTGCAAATTGAAAAACAACATGCTGCTTGACAGCATTGAGAATTTATAAGGGAAAAATATCAACTTGATTTTTATACCATTCTATAAGGGCAAAAGTAGTGAGTATACTTAAAGTGATTTAATTTTTAATTTACCATAAAATAATGGAATGTTTCGATTTACGTGATTATTCCGAAAAACTAGTTACTTAATTATATATTAGATATACAATACATACCGCTTATCTTTCAAAAAAAAAAAAAACATAATGCTTATAAAAAAAAAATGTACCATACATAAATGTAGTAAGATTTAGAATTTACAACACTTTGTATTTTTAACATATATAATATTCATTCTCACATGTTATACATGATTCTAAAAGTTGTATTGAGTACATGAACATACGAAGATTGTATTTTTTTCCAAGATATTACGATGGTTACTTGTATGTAGTTGGTGGTGTTCTTTGTGATTGTAATGCATGACTTCAAAATTCATATTGTATTCATGAGAATGATGGAGAACCAAATGTATATGATTTATCAAATATTTTTAAAAAATTGAATTTAAAATGATATATTAAAGTTGTTTTATCTTTCCATTAATTAATATTTGTAACACTTAAATTTTGTAAATCATAATTTTTAGATGAATGTCATAACTAAATTATCAATCAAAAGCATCCAAGTTTGATATCTAATTTGAACGATACTTGATAGATTTTGCATAATTCCCTGTTTGAGATTAATAGAGCATTTTTCCCACCTACGAAATGGAGGGAAAATATCATAATTTAAATTTCTATTTCTATCATCATAATTTTCAAAAGAATAAAAAAAAATATGCATATAATATTTTTTTAGGAAAAAAAATATAGGAACAAAAATTGAAAATATTCAAACAAAATTAACAACAAAAAGAACAACAATCATGTGAATAAATTAGAGGTAAATGTACTTGAACAATTGTTTTGCGCTAATGCGTATAAATTATGAACAATTTGTTTTTATGAAATTTTGATTAAAATTATTTTATTTTTTTTAATGATACCAACAATATGCAAAATATAATATCTTTCAAAAAAATAACAAATATAATATAAATTCTTATATTTTTGAATGACACCAACAAAATAGCATTATTATAGTCAAATTTACTTAGGGGTATAATTAGAAGGAGAAAAAGCCTGCCCAAAATGATCTG
>Ga0315913_1005125_pt1 | contig 15914 bp, 9 predicted proteins | sample MpolsnodulesMG_FD_207736 | JGI IMG/M metagenome (GOLD analysis project Ga0315913, IMG submission 207736) | Medicago polymorpha root nodule microbial communities from Los Angeles, California, United States - small nodules | ecosystem: Host-associated > Plants > Roots > Nodule | place: USA... | reverse complement strand
CTTGAAAAAAAAAATAAAATTGGTTTTTGTTTGGCCTATTAGGGGGGTAAATCAAAACAAAAATATTTTACAGGGAGGTAAATCAAAAAAAATATTTTACAGGGGGGAAAACCAGAAATGACCTATATTATAGGGGGTAAAGACCTATTAACACTAAAATTTATTTTTAATTTCCATTTTAAGCTCCTTAACTTGCAAGGGCACAAATTAACATGACCATTAAAAAAACTATATTGTCATGTGTCACACTTAAATTAATCAATGTTGTGACATTACATAATACTTCCTCGTCCCTAGTTATAAGCACCTATTTGACTTTATTTTGTCCTTAAATCTAAACTCCTTTTCAAATTATTAGATGTATTTTTTTTTTCTTTCTAAATATACCCATAAATAATACTACTAATTTGTCTTGAAATATGAAAAGTTAAATTTAATATACATACAAACAAAAGACAATTTTGTAATATTAACACACAAAACAGACATGTAAATTACACTAACAACTTTTCTTAAGAAATTGTGAATAAAACAAAGGACTCTTACATATAGAGACCGAGGGAGTAAAATGCAACCCGTCAAAGCATATGGCAGTATAACCAAAATGTGAACAATGCTGAAACCCTTTTGTCTTTGTCAAAACCTTCTTCAGATTATTAAGCCAATTAATTCAATCAAGGTGCAGTTAAATGAGAATGAGACCATGAATGAATTGATTATCAATGCAACAAAAATGTTTGCAAATAATAAATAACGTTTTTCCTTCAAAATAATAATAATAAATAACGATTCAAATAAAACGTATAATTTTTTTTTTAATATTTTTTTTAAGAAAATCATCGGCATGAGTTTTCTACTAAGTTGAACATGTATTTTTCTATGATTATAAATGGAGGTTGTTTGTTCCACTTAGATTGTCCAACCAAACTTAAAAGAGGAACCTATGTCAAAGAGCAAGATGAAAAATGTTGTTATGACTATGGTCATGATAATGGGCGATGAGTATGTTTGTTTTTGCACATGCAATATCTGAAGGATTAAAAAAATGCAAAACCTATTGTATGACAAAGCATTGTGATAAGATAGGCTTCTTCATAGACGTGTTGGTGCTTGGTCCGTTCGATTATATGAGGTGTATGAATGACTGTTTACGGGACTGTGATAGAAAGTATAAATATTAATTGGGTTTTTCTAACAAGTGTAACATTGCACATGACTTTTCATTGAAAAACAATAATTATTTATTCAAAAGTTTTATATTTAATATTAAATGTACAAGTTTCAATACAAAATTTTTATTTCAAACTTCTTAACATGTGCAAATTTGAACATGATAGAAATGTTAGAATTTCTTCTAATATTTTGTGGGCTACAATCAATTGTTGGTTTTGGTTTTAATAAAAACAGACTGATATTGTGATCCATTTGATGATGCTTAGACCGTAATAAAAGTAATCAATAGATAATGAGCTTTTGAAACCGTTTTGTCTTTGTCAAAACCTTCTTCATACCATTAAGCCAATTAATTCAATCAAGGTGCAGTTAAATGAGAATGAAACCATGAGTGAATTGATTTTCAATGCAACAAAAATGTTTGCAAATAATAACGTTTCAAATCAAACGTATAAAATTTATTTTATTATTACTTTTTAATAAATCACCGGCATGAGTTTTCTTTGTGATTATAAATGGAGGTTGTTTTATCCCACTTAGATTGTCCAACCAAACTTTAATAAGAACTATAGCAAAGAGTGATATGAAAAATGTTATGACTATGGTCATGATAATGACAATGATTGTATTAAATTTTGCACCTGCATCTAAAGCAAACAATTTTCACTGCGAACTCGATTGTGCTACAAAGACATGTAATAACGGCTTCTTCTCGGTGATGACGCTGTTCATGTATGGAAAGTGTGTAGATGATTGTTCTAAGGACTGCCCGGCCTAACATGTCATAACAGCTTTCTCTCGGTGATGAATGTCTACGTAATTTATATGGTTGGTTGTTGGATTTTTAAACTGTTATATTTGGATTTTTAAAGATTATTCAGAAAAAGAATTCTCAGCAACCGAAGCTATTGTTGGTTTTGTAATTTGAAAATACATTGAACATAATTAGGTTGTTCTCTTTATGACGTTTTGCGACACTGACCAAAATTTGTGCAAAGTAGACTATCGACCGTGCCACATCTAGGATAAAACAGTCCAAGTTCACTATATGATACGATAAACTATTGCATCATAGAAAACCGAGAATTACACCCTCAATATTAATGAACTAAACTATTCACCTAAGTAATTGTATTTATAACTAGTTTGAGACTTTTTTTTAATGGATAACTAGCTTGAGACTTGTATCTTTGCAAGCGAAAAGTTTTGCAGAATTTTCATTATATATTTTAAATTTTGTATTAAAAACTGTTGTTCTGGACTATGCTTCATCTCATATTAGCGGCCCAATACATAATGACCCAATCCATAATCTACTTCGGATTGGCGGACCACAAAAGATATTCCTTGCACCTCTCCGTACAGGAGAGAACTATTATGCCCATTAGGATTGTTGATACGATCTCGAACTAACTAGCACATTCCTTGTCGGGATTCACGAAAATGGTTATGGTTGGGCACCCCTATATATGGGGAACGACATGCCATTACTAATGGAAATTGACTCTTCTAGAGAGTTATCTCTAGGTTCTCTCTTTTTTAATACCAATATACTCTCACCTAAGAACTACCTTTACTATGAGCTAACATAGCATCGGCGAACCAACGAATCTCTATTACGCTTTCTTTCGACTAAATACATTACGATATGGTATACACCATATTATTGGAACTAGAACTTGCCCATATTTGTGAAAGTGGACCCCTTTTTCGAGTCCCTAGTGATCCTTTTATTCTCAACATACTTTGAAGAGAACTTTCAAGGAAGAGAACTTCCTAGTGATCCTTTTTCGAGTCCCATATTTCCTTGGAAGAGAACTTCCAAGGAGTTATCTCGGGCGTATCCTCCTAGCCTAGAAAAACCGTCATTTCAAACTGGCCTCCAAAGATATTTGAATCTCCCGCCTCCTATCTTCGAACTCGCCCATGTGTGAAGCACAAGATTATCTTGGGCTACCTTGGGTCTTCCAACATGTATATGGCTTGGGCCTGACCCATTATAGCAGCGAGGTATAAAGCTATATTTTATATAAGACTATTACTTTTCCCACCCTATCCGTTTGTCATGCGTCCTATTTTTTTCTTCCAAAAATACCCTTTGTTTGAATTTTAGAATCCGAAAAATGTTTGAAGTCTAAAATCCAATAACTTCAGAAACTGTTGGAACCTGAAGCACACTAAACCTGAAGCACCTTGGAACTGTTCGAATTATAGAATCTGAACTCTTTTAGTCAGTTTTGGATTATAAAATCCGAAAAATGTCAAACACCACATAAATGACAAATTTGGAGTAAAAAAAAGACACTTTTTGGATTATATAATTTGAAATGTCATAAAACATTTTGGATTATATAATCTGGATTGTCTCAGCACATAGACAGAAGCATTGTATTTTGGCAGAGACATACATATGGGTAAGGAATTGCTTCAAAACGATATAAACATACATTCGTGATTGTACAATATAAATACTTTAATACAAAACAGAAATTAAAAACACAACACAATTTTCAAACATTAAATTAAAAATAGAAATTATCCAAAGGTTACAACATCATAAAACTAAGCCCTACCACTCCCACCACTACCATGACTACAACAATAAACCCGCCCTCCATGAACCTCTCTTAGGGAACATCTTGCTCGGTAGGTACCTCATGAAGGGCCTCCTTCGCGGGTGCTATTTTGATGGCGTGGACACTAATACATGTAAATATTTTTATAAATATAATATTGTTCAAAAAGAAATACTAAAATATATAAATAAATAATGGAAATGATTATTTATAACAACTAATATAAAAATAAATAAGTTTCGTCAAAAAAATAAATTATCAAGGGATAAAAAAACAATGTTGTGATAAAAAAAAATGTTGTTTTTTAGGCCTAATAGTAAACTAGCAAAATAATAAAGGCCCAATACACTTCACTACTCCAAATAAAAAACGAATATAACCCTAAATTGTAGCAATCCATCAACAATGTGCCGCCGTTTAACGTGCTTCTTTATCTTTGCATCAACAGTGGCTTCAATCTGCACAGCCAGAAACACAAAAACAGAGAACCATGTTCATCTTTTACTACTCTATGCTTTGTCCTCCTATCTTCTTTATCCACTACTATGTGTTTCTTTTGTTATTAATTTATTCTTCCTCTTTGTTGCATCTATAAGTAAAAAAACAAAAAACAACTTCATCCTATACAAAAACATATCACCAATACAAATCCCAGTAATTGCACCAAACGATGCTCTTATCGCAACTCAGCGACAACCTAGGTACGAAGGTACTTCTTTGACTTTGATCACCACCTAAATTTAAGTCTAAACCTAGATTTTGTTTCTGAACAACAAACCCAAGAACAACCTAACACTAACACCACCACCACCACCCCAGAGTGACGATGATTTTTCAACGCTCATTCACCGAAAGATTAGAACAACAAACCCAAAACAATGTTGTTGTTGATGAAGATCAAGACGCAAAAGTCACTGTTTCGGTCTCTACTGCTCAGAATAATTACCATAATGTCGCGCTTGTTCGAATGAAAGATCTAGGAGTGATTCAGCCACAAACCATGGCTCCTCATCGTAGTAAAAGCTTTCACACCACTTCTCACTCTTGTAGCATTAAAATTTCCTTCTTCTTCAGCCATACCCAAAACACGAACCGAGTCATACACCATCCTAATACGGGACATTATTACCGAATCAAATCTTGGGTTACCGGATAAGCGTTAGTTAAAACACGAACCGAATCATACACCATCCTAATTTCGAACAATGTCCTAAAACAGACACTTATCCAGTAACCCTAGATTTGATTGGGTAACAATGTCCCATATTAGGATGGTGTATGATTCAGTTCGTGTTTTAGCTATGGCTAAAGAAGAAATTTTTTTAATGCTACAAGAGTGAGAAGTGATGTGAAAGCTTTTACTACGATGAGGAGCCATGGTTTGTGGCTGAATCACTCCTAGATCCGTCATTATTTGACCCTAGATCTGTCATTCAAAGAAGCGGGGAATTATGGTAATTATTCTGAGGAGTAGAAAACGGAACAATGACTCTTGTTTCTTGATCTTCATCAACAATATCATTGTTTTGGGTTTGTTGTTGTAATCCTTCGGTGAATAAGCATTGAAAAATCATCGCCATTATGGGGGCGGCGGTGGTGGTGGTGGTGGTGTTAGGTTGTTCTAAGGTTTGTTTTTTAGAAACAAAATATAGGTTTAGACTTAGATTTAGGTGGGGATCAAAGTTGAAGAAGTACCTTCGTACTTGGGCTGTGGCTGAATCACGATAGGAGTATTTTTGGTGCGATTCATGGGATTTGTATTGGTAATGTGTTTTTGGATAGGATGGAGTTGTGTGTGGTTGGTTTACATGGTGAACCACAAGCTGGGATCGATTATTTTCCTGGGAGTATGAGTTCAAATGGTGAACCGGTTGCTACTGGTGTGATTGTTTCCGGTAGTATGAGGGTGGTGTTGATGAAGGTGATTTTATTATTTTCTCGGGTCATGGCGGGCAGGATAAGAATCTGGGGCAGGTTTTTGATTAGAAGATGGAAGGTGGGGATCTTGCTATGGAGAGAAGTATGCATTATGGGAATGAGGTTAGGGTCATTTGCAGCATGAGCTACGAAGGTGCTTCTTCGACTTTATTTTAAAACTTGGTATCCATCTCAAGAACCCACTAACCCGACCAGCCCATTTTGGAAGTCATTTAAAGGCATAGTAACTAAACCTCCATAATTGACATCTTGGACGCATATCCCAAACCAATACCATCAACGGATTTGATTTCGTAAATATTATGAGAATAAATTCGAGAATATAATTGTTAACCATCATGTTTTTTTCTTTTTTCCACTCAGGTCTGTTGGCTCTAGATCAGCATCAAAATCTTTGTTTATTTTAATTTCCTTCAAACTTTTCCTCTTATCTTTTTTGCCAGCGTCATTCATATGCAACGCGCGCCTTAGTGACTACTTCATTATGGACACCCATAGAACCTAGTGCTAATTCATTACATCGATGCAAGCTTGTAAATTAAATCCACAAGAACTTTTTTTTCTTTCTTTATTGAAACAGTTTCTAGATTCTTTTATTCAAATTTTTAATTTTTAATTTTCCGTGGAGGAATGATTGGTATTGGATAAAAAGAAATAAAAAGAAATAACACATGAAAACATGATATAGCATGTTACAAGTTCAACATTGTACTATTTTAAAAGCGACCATACTAGGGCACCACATTAACATATATATAGAATCTTTACAAAATAAATGACAAATACATACATTATCTTTATATCAAATTTTTCAGTTTACACACAAATGTTACAAAAAAAAAACTTTCAGCAGAAAAAAATAAAATAAATATGAAGTTGTACTACTGCCTGGCCATCGTTTTACATCACTACGTGTATATATATAATAAAATCGAAGATATAAATAAACCAATGATACACAATATTCTTTTTCCATACACAATGGAAGTTGGATTTTCTTCGATTGAGATTTCACGCAGTCATGTAGTCAGCGGTTGAGAGCCTTTTTGATCAAAGTCACATCAATAAATATAATTTTAAGGTAATGTTTGGTGTACACCTCATCCATCCATTCCACTCAGGTGGGTCCACATTCCCATCTTATGTGTAGAATGAGTCAGTGGAGTATCCATCAAACATTACCCATAATTTTAAGCTCGATACATCAATTATACTGATGTCAACTTGAATCAAATGAAAGTCGTCCGATTTTGATACAATAACTTCAAGCTGCTAACTCATGCTATGAATGTGGGTATTATTTAACCGTTCAATTCCAAATTAATTAATCATCATATGGTTCTAAAATACTTGTTTTTATGTACTATTCCTTCTCCTCCTTGGACTAGAGAAAAACATGAGAAGATATATATAGTAAAAAATATATTATTTACGAGGTTTTGTAGTAGTATTATTATTAGCACTGGTTAGAGTTGCATTTCCTCCTTTGGTAATATTTTGAACAAGAACTTCACCCATACTTTCACCAATACCTTCAACAAACCCACCAATAAATTCAATTACAACTTGAGAAGCAACTTTAGCAGCAGCAGAAAGAACACTTGGTTTTTCAGGAAGCCTAATACCATTAGCTTGAAGACCATTAACTTTATTCTTAGCACAAAATGCATGAAGATTGTAGTTACACACCGTGCACCGATACACTTTCCCCGACCTTCGTTTCTTGCACTCGTTGCAAACAATCGTGTTGGAAAGATCGGTGTTTATTGCGGCCCCGGTGGTTGTTGTCGAATGTGTAAGTTTGAGAGTGTGTGGATGATTTGGGAATTCAATTTCTGTGTTGAGCATGGCACAACATGGATGCATTTGGAAAGCGCATGCAGTGCATAGGAATGTATAGCCTTTTGTTGGTTTGCCACAAACGTCGCATTTGGATTTTGTCATTCCACTTTTCACTGAAATATATAAAATTCATGCAAACCATAATGAGAATGAAATCAAGAACCATATGACATGTTAAAGAGTAGGGATGTACAATTTGATCGCTAATTTTTTTCAAGTGAATTAATTTGATCACTAAAGTTATAAGATAAAAAATTAGCTATTGAAATTTCCTCTTAAAAAAATTAGCTTTTGAAATTATTTAAATAGTTGTCAATCAGTTTAATCCATCTATCAAGTAGTTATGATAAATATGGGAGTCCCAAATAAATTTCAAGAAACAATATTCTAATTTTGCATGTATTAAATATGTTAACTTAAACACTTCTTACATGTTAGAGCATCCACATCGGTGGACATATGTTTAACCTATATAATTGACCACCAAACTAAAAATAAGTACCTTCATTCTAGATTAATTATGAATTTTTGTGCTTATATATAATGATGACTATGGAAACATTGTTTTTTTCTTCGCATGTTTGTGAGGCCTACTTAATAAATAGTATAAAAATAAATAAATTTAATGATGTAAAGTTATTTGTGAAACATATTTTATAAACTTTTTAAGATTTTTTTTTTGTGGTCGGGGTTTGAACCCCGGGCCTTGCGTATTTTATGCATTGTCTCTACCAACTGAGTTAAGCTCAGAGGACAAACTTTTTACGATGTTTGATTAGAGAGATAGGAGTTTATTAAATACTAAAATTAAAAAAATTATAAATGAGTGATGTGTACAAACAACATCTACTTAGACCATCCCAAAATGGAGGGATCTTTCTCAATAAGAATGAGTATCATTTATTTTTATTTTTTTACGTAGAATGAGTATTATTTAGGTAACTTCATTGGAGAGAAAAAGTAAGTGTTCCACTTATGGAGTAAAGGTGTTATATTAAGCACAAATTCTCTTTGTACACATTTTTTAAAAACGGGATATATATTGGACACGTTCTCTTTGATATTAAGAACACATTCTCATTGCAAAACTCACTCATAAGTACCCAAATATTGAGGAGCTCCATCGTAGATGTTGTTAAGCACTCAAAATAGAAGTTTAATTGTTGACATTCTTAGGTATTAGAGTGACCGAATTAATTGACAATGTCCATCTCCTTTGCCGCTAGCTTGTGGTCTGAATTTGGATTGTTTTTATTCTGAGTGGTTTGATCTTGGGTTGTTTTCGATCTGGGCCTTTTTCCAACCTGATTGTGTTTGTGCTACCACTTCCCATATTGTTGATTGTGCCTTTGGGATGAATTCTTGTGGGTCGATCACTTTTGATTTGAGATCGGTAGTTAGTGTCTAGTTTCAAGTTTTACGGTTGGTTTATGGTTTCTTCTCCAGTGGTCTGGGAGTTGAGGGATGCTTTAGTTTGTTTTTTAGAGGTTGGTGGGCCGATCACTTTTGCTTAGAGATTGGAAATCAGTTTCTAGACTCAAGTTGTTGGGTTTGTTTTGATGTCTTCTCCAACGGACTAGGGGTCGATTGGTGGTGGAATCTGAATGAGTGTTGGTATAAGTAGTTTTCGGGTGCTTATTTGGGCTCGACTGTTTGAAGAGAATGTGAGGTGATGTTATATGGGTGTTGTCGGTTTGGGTTTTTTTAGGGGTTTTCGGTGCGAGTAGCAGTTGATAGGTGTTTGGATCTTGTTTCGGAGGTCGTTTGTGTTGAATTTTGAGAATTTGGCTCAAGTCTAGTTTTTGCCGTCGTGTGGCGGTTTGACTTTGATTTTGTCGTTGATTTGGTTGTGGTTGATAGTTTTGATTGTTTTTTGTGGTAGTCCTCGGTTGGGTGGTTTTTTGTGTTTTATTTTAAGTATTCCGCCTATATACGACATTTTTTGTTTTGTTGTTTTTATGTTGCGCTCTGCTTGTCTTTTGCTGTGATTTGGTTATTAATAAATTATGTCGTTCAAACAAAAAAAAACTATCGTTTAGTAAATTTAGAAAACAAAATTGTACTCTCCCTATAATTTTGAGTTTTAAAATGACGATTCAACATGTTTAAATCTAGGATAATGGTATGTTCCACATTTAATTCTCCTACACTCATTCAAAATTTTATTTTCTCGTTATCTCTATCTTTCTATCTATTTATCTCGTATGGTGCATAAGGTGATAGCTATAGCCCATTAATTGTTGTGATCAAGGTGTGAAACTTTTCTTAGTGTTGTGTAAAGTTGTATTTGTTGGATTTTATCGGACTCTCAAGCTCATGAATATTGGTAGGGATGTCAATGGGTATCCATGGATACAGATAGTATGGTACTCATCTCCAATCCATTGGATAAATATGATACCCGTCTCCACCCCGTACCCTCGTAGGTACCCACTATGCGGATACCCGTGGGTATTGAGGTATTCATGGGTATTCATGGATATCTATGGATTTTTGATTATTCTTTTTTTACAAATAATTTTTTCTTAATTACCAAAAAAACTTCAACTTTTAAACAATCATACGTAATCTATTCAAAATTTTATAAATCATACATAATCAATAGAAAATTCATGATTCTTACATAATCCATATGATATGTTTTATGATGTGAATGGAATAGAAACTGCGAACTTAATAAGATGAATTAAAAAAATCAAAAATAAAAATAGCTTATTAATGAAGAATCTTAGGTGGACGGTAAAATTTCCTTCAATAATGTAACAACTTTAAGTAATAAGATAAGATATATAAAAATATTTTAATAATTTATTTAATATATTATCGGGTATGAGTACTAGTGGGTATGGGTACAATCAAATCCGTGTCTGTATCCATATAATAATGGGTAGTCAAATACCCGTTTATTATGCCCGTGGATACCTGGTTAGCTACCGCTCCGTGCCCGTGACAGATTTTACCCACGGATACCGGTGGGCATGAGTATTTTTGCCACCCCTAAATATTGGGTGGGTGTTTTGCAACCCTTCATATATGTTGGATAGTTCATTTTCCTAAGTTGTTGGTTGATTTCGGATTTTTTAAGTTGCAAGGGTTAGAGACTTAGAGTAGCCTTGTACTCTATTTTTTAATACAATTTTTTTTTAAGTAATTTTTATTACATTCTTATTTGCTTATAAAAAATGTAATAATGCATATTTATTTTTAGGGTTAAATATGGTTTTGGTCCCTAAAAATATATCAACTTTTCGTTTTAGTCCCTCTAAAATATTCCTTCAATTTTTAGTTCCTATAAAATTTTCAATCACTACTTTTGGTCCTTATTTTTAATGAAATTGTGCATAAATGTATAAATTATTGTAGATATCACTCAAAAAAATTAGAATTTTTTAACAAAACATAAATTAAATATGATTTTTTTACCGCCAAAAATATAAAAAAAAATTCATGTTTTGGTAAAAAATTCTAATTTTTCTTGTGAGAGATCCTTATAATATTTTTTCTACTAAATTTTATTCAAAAATATGAAATTCTACATATGAGTTTACTTTAAATGAGAGACCAAAGTGAAGATGAAAATTTTTTGGATGACTAAAAGTTAAAGAAATTTTTTAAAGGAACTAAAACAAAAAGTTGACATATTTATTGGAACTAAAATCATATTTAACATTTATTTTTAAATCTGCAATTAAGCCCTATTTATTTTGATTCGCTCAAAAAGTTAGTTCAAGCTTCACCACTCTTATAGTTCCACCATTAAATCTTCCGTTTCCTATTTATTATATTTTGAATTATCCATCTACTATTTTTTTATTATTATTGATGATGGAGCTTTCATCAGATGAAATTGTGACATGGGGGGATATATTCTCATATTTTAATTCTTTCAATTTTTTTCGGACTTAATTCATTCTTTCAAACTGAATGATTGACCCAATTAGGTTTTTCTTAAAGAGCCCCGTATTAGTTAAGATTAGTGTAAAGGTTAGAATTTGAACTAATCATTGTTTAAGAATATGCCAGTATACGCCAAAAGAAATGCCAATATGTCATGTATAAAAAGTAAATAAAATGGAAAAAAATGGATCTACAAAAAATAAAATTGAGGAAAGCTAAAGCCTATTTAATGCGACACAATATATGGGGATCTCTTAGAAAGATCGAAACACACAAACTTACTACTCCCTCTCTAAAAAAAAACTTACTACTCCCTCCCGTCACTATATTATAAGTAAAAAACTAGTATTTTTTTAGGTTTATTGAATAAATGATGTATGTGGTATATATTAATGACCACATACATCCATCATTCAATGAACTTAAAAAGTAGTTTTTTGTTTATAATAGTGACCGAAGGGAGTAAAAGAGAGCAAGTTTAATTTTAAGACTGCTCTTTAGAGATCTACCGATTACTCATAGACATATAAAAATATTTCATTTATAGTTAACTATCGTCCCGGGCTTCATGCATTTTTTAAATTGGTTAAATCGATTTAAATGAACCTATTCAATAAGTGATTTTACTGATTTAGAAAGTATCAAACAATAGTTAACTATCATTTAACAACGAACGACGATTAGCTACCGTTTGATAGGTGCATGTGAGCAATTGCTAGATGCTTAAAGAGTAAATTTGTTTTTTTATTTAAAAAAATGTATCATAGACATCTACAACTTGTAATAATTTTAAATGTAAATACCAATTAGTACTTCATTTAATCATTATAGTAAAATTCTGTCACAGAAAAAAATCATTATATTTAAACTATAATAATTTGTTAATAACAAAGTTATAAATCATATAATCAAATAATTCAACAATTAATTTGTAAAATTTAGGGAGAGAGTTAGTACCTGGTTTGGAATGGAACAACATTGCATGTTGGGAATGGAAAGGATGAGCCTTAAGGGCAGGAGGAGCCAAAGCACAAAAGTCATGAAGTTGATAATTACATTGTTGACAAACAAATCTCTTGCCAGAGCCATATTCTTTACACCCTACACAAATAAATAGGTCAGGAAGGTCCACCATTGAGAGAGGGTGTTGTGGATGACTGAAATGAATTATTTCTTCTCCAAATATGAGTTGTGGTGAGGTAGGAAATTCAATTGGAGGAGGTGATTTTTTTGTGACTATAGTTGTGACTTTGGAATAATATTGATCATCATGACTTGGAGCTGTGATTTGGTATTCCTTAGTTGGTGATTTTTCTAGTAGGAAGGTGTTTGTTTTCTTCTCTACTTGTTTTTGCTTCCTCATCATCATTATTATGATCACTTATTTGATCACACACCTATTGCTATTTTTAGCTCTATTTCTTTGGTGCATGTAGCTAATGGCTAGACATTGTGGAGAATATATAATGCTACAAAAGTCACACACTGTTTATGTCATTTAAATTACACCCTGTGAAAATAGAAAGAAAAAAAAAGATGCTATGTATTAAGGCATCTTGCATGTGCATGCGACACAAAGGATAGCAACTTTTTCAACATTAATCTTTTTACGAGTCATTCTTGTATTAGGGTTTCGCAATCGCAATTATAGTCGTGACACTATGGTTTTTTATGTCTGCACTATTGTATCACGCAATTGAAATTTAAATATTGAAAGCTCACAGGAAAATAAACCATAAATTTAAAGATTGAGAGTTTACAGAAAAATAAAATCATAAATTTAAAGTTTGAAAATTCATATATAAAAAAAATTAAGTTATTAAATTGTTATCTAAAATTAAATGAAAAAACTATGACGGTAATTATTTTTAGCACATTTAAAAAGTTTATTTGGTTGTGTAAGAATAGAAAGAAAGAAAAAACTATTGCTAAGAATTATATTCTTTGTTCACGATGCTTTGTGTTTGTGCCACCTTGTTGTGTCCTGAAATATTTTTTCTCTCCATTTGCCTTGTGGACCTGTCCAACTAATCCTTATGGATTATCAAATGATCTGTCACATCTTTTATTTTGATTTGATTTGATTTTTTTACATACTAAAATTGGTATCTTATCTTAATAAAGTAATTAACAAAGAAAAACTAATAACTTATGGATAATCTATCATCTAAAACATGAGTTAGTTTTGGTGTGAGGGCAAGGAAAGCTAGCTTCGATTATCTATTTATCTATATTTATATATAAAAAGGAATATTTAGTTTATATGTGATAGTTTTTCTTCCAATTATATCTTTCATTTTAACTATTTTATTTACACTATTATCATTTTTAAAATATTATTTAAATATTTATTTAAAAAAACAGTTTAATTTCATTGTAGCAGGGAGAATCTCATGCAATAGGAACGACATCGATTAGTATAAAGGGAGTTAATTTTCATCTTATTTGTCAAAATTATTGGATATAGCAAAAATATTATAAAGATAAAAGAAATAAGTGTGGTTGAAACAAACCGTTATGTTACATGGAAAGCCATCTTGGGAATAATTTAATAAGATGCCTTGCCACCAAAGATTTCTTCTTCTAAGTTGAGTTAGTTGATATAATTGAGATACCTTGCCACCAAAGTTAGAATTTTCTGAGGAGAAATAGAATGGGCCATTTTGCTTTGGGATAAAATTATGAAACCTTTTTGGTTAACCAAACTTGTCAGATTCATAGAAAATTTGTAGATTTGTATTCCAAAATATGTATCATTATACTTGTTTTGAGTTGGAAAGCATATATTGGACGAAAAATGTTTTTATTTGATGCCTCTTTTTCAATCACTTGACTAAGTGTCATTGAAAGTGATTCCCAATTATTAATTGTGTGTTGTAAGTGATTCCCTTATAACATATATCATTCGTATATTTAGCTTTATCCCATTTTGCCTTCAAGAAATCCACAAACCACAATGCACAAAGGAAAAAAAAGATGCATATTCGCTATCTTTAAGACTTTTAGCAGCTCTTAAAACTTTTGCAACATATTTTGTTTGGTGAAAATTCCACCATGCAAATAGTTTAATTTAATTTTGTAATTATGTTGTCACTTTTGTTGAATATATAGTGAAGACTTATAACCACACAAATAAATAAAGGGAAAGAAAATGGGTGACCTAATGGAGTTAGTATCCTCTCTATTTTTTATTATTTCCATTTTTTTTAGGGAAATTATTTCCATTTTTTAAGTACTATAGTTTTATAAGTATAAACACAATATAATGTTTTGAGTCTAAACATTGTTTATACAATCTAAAATATTCAAAAATTGTAATAATAAAAAGATATACTAGTAAATGAAGATAAAATAAAGAGAATCCTAACTCGACCCATATTTCTTTACCAGAAAAAAGTTTAGTAGAATTTTCAAAGTTTGAATTATTGTAACAAAATGCTTGCCACTGGTAATAAATTCAAAGTATATAAAGTACATTTGTTGAATAAAGACGTGCAAGAAAATGCATGTTGAAGGAGCAGGTAGATACTACCTCCTTTATCTAGCCTAACCTAGATTCGTCTACCCTATCCCACCAGTTAATTATTACAAACATGTCAAATTTCGTTTACAATTTGTAGTTGATTTTTATGTTTTAATGACTTTGAGACATGAGTATAAATTATAGAATCAGTTGTGCTACATTGAACGACTTTTCATTTTCACTGTATGATAGATATGTGCATCACTAAATATGTATGAGTATGACCAACTAAATTTCAAACTTGATATATAGATAAAAAAAATATTGAAGCAGAATGTGATATGCAAATATGTAAAATTACAAAATTTACATCATTAATGTAGTAGGGGTTGTTTACTTTCTAGAGACAAACTCGATTTTTCATTTTCTAAAATTTGTGTTTATTTTAAATTGCTAATAAAAAGATGAAAGAATCATATAGTGAGCAATTGTGATAGAGAGAAGATAAAATAAAAGTTGGGAAGAATGCATTTCAAAACATAATGAGAACAAAACATTTTTAAAATTTTGAAAAATGTTATACCTGTCTTATAAAATTGTAAAAGACAATGGTGAAGGAGATTTTGGATCTTTATCTTTTAGGTTTATCAGTTCAAATATGAAATGAAAGCAGAACGCAGAAAGTAAAATAGGGCCTTAAGTGTTCTTTTTACTCTTAAATCACAATATGACAAGTGAATTTTGATAACTCAACTCAATAGACTAATACTACAACAAAAAAAAAGGTCACAATCAAAAACTTCAGCTTAGGCTCCAAACAAAAAGCATGCCTATAACTAATATATTTTGTGGATTTGTTTCCTCAAGCTATTCATCTCTTTTGCGCACTCTATTTTGGCAGTTTTACTTTCGTTTGGATTTTATAATCTGAAACGTATTTTACTTTCGTTTTTTTTTTTGGTCTAATAGTCTAATGGCTGGAGTTCACACAATTAAATGTGGAAAAGTGGGGTGTCCGGGGTTCG
>Ga0315913_1005122_pt1 | contig 15919 bp, 9 predicted proteins | sample MpolsnodulesMG_FD_207736 | JGI IMG/M metagenome (GOLD analysis project Ga0315913, IMG submission 207736) | Medicago polymorpha root nodule microbial communities from Los Angeles, California, United States - small nodules | ecosystem: Host-associated > Plants > Roots > Nodule | place: USA... | reverse complement strand
TGGAAAATTACTTGCAAGTGGTGGCCATGACAAAAAGGTTAGGGGAAACATTAATCTTGACACTTTCTTTGCTCAACTAACTTTCTGAAATTAGCAGTCAACTTGTGCAATTGTCCTGCTTGAAGGGAATTGAAAAACAAAATTTATTTCTTTATTCTGTTTAGATATGGAATAATGTCATATTCTCCTCCTCATTTTCATGTAATGCAGGCTGTTATATGGTATGCGGATTCACTAAAACAAAAAGCTATTCTTGAAGAGCACTCATCTTTGATAACTGATGTCCGTTTCAGTGCAAGCATGCCGCGTCTAGCAACATCTTCATTCGACAAAACTGTCAGGGTTTGGGATGTTGAGAATGTTAGTAGATTTCTTTTGTGTTTTTCTTTAATAATATAATACCGCTTTTTGGGGAAATTATTTCTATATTTTCCCAAGGGTTTTGAGCAACATACTATGCACATCACAATGGTAATATTTGCCAGTCTTGAAGCGTGCCACTCCTTGAAGTTATAAACATGTATATCTGTCCATCTTTCACTGAAGTTATTTTGTTAGTGAGATAACAAATCTTCTTAATGTTATTTACAAGAAAAAACATAATATCTATAATAGTTCTCTCTGCTAAGATTTGAGTTTGAGATTGTTCAAGTTATATGATTTTAGATGAGGAGTAAAGAGAAATTATAGACTTCGAATCTCAAATATGATTGATGATTATGATTTGATACAAGTAGAGTAAACATCGACACTTATTTTGGGATACCAGCAATTGGAAGTTTATTGAAATTGTATTGTGTTCAACATAGATGCTATTCTATCATGGATTATGCTGTAATCCTCTTACTTTTTAAGATGGTGTAATCTATGCATAATTTTGTGGCTGCTTAGATTAATGTTTACTATATGGAGTTGTAAAAGGCTAAAAAGTTGTCCTGTTATTGTATTTAGATTCGAGTATTAGATCTATATCTTTGCTGGGATTTTGTTAATGATTGCATTCTTGGATAGTTTGTTGCCTCTATATAGAAGATGAATTGTGTTTCTCTAATGGGTATTTTTCTTTAACTGTATATATACTTTCTATGCAGCCTGGGTATTCTCTTCGCACTTTTACGGGACATTCTGCATCTGTCATGTCGCTAGATTTTCACCCAAATAAAGATGATCTTATATGCTCGTGTGATGGTGATGGTGAGATACGATATTGGAGCATAAACAATGGCAGTTGTGTTAGAGTCTCCAAGGTAGAATTTTAATCAATTTATCTTATTTTCTGTGCATATCCCTTTGTACAAGATGCTTTGCAGCCCTAGATGGCCTTTCTCTTCTATTTTTTTAAGGGAAACCTGTTTTGTAGCTTGCGTATTAAAGTGATAATTTTATTGTTGGTTAGGGTGGCACTACCCAGATGAGATTTCAACCTCGTCTAGGGAGGTACCTTGCTGCAGCAGCTGAAAACATCGTGTCTATACTTGATGTGGAAACACAGGCATGCCGATATTCATTAAAGGTAAAACAAATGTTTCAATGAGAAGTTAGAAGTTCTACTTGAGTTAGGGTCCCTAGTCGTGCACTTTTTATCTTATCCGGTTATCATCATAGTTTTAGAAGTGAACTTAAAATATTAACCAATGGTTGTTTTAATGTTGTACAATGATTGTAGGGTCACACAAAGACAATAAATTCTGTATGTTGGGATCCATCGGGAGAATTGCTGGCATCTGTGAGTGAGGACTCTGTCAGGATTTGGACTCTTGAAGGGGAATGTGTTCATGAGCTTAGCTGTAATGGGAGTAAGTTTCACTCATGTGTTTTCCATCCAACATTCCCTTCACTGCTCGTCATTGGTTGTTACCAGGCAAGTCCACGTCTTTATTTTCTTGTTGATATTTGCGAATTTGGTTATTTTTATCATTTTCCCTACTCTAATATGCAATTAAGAAATTCATGCTTGATACTGGTACATGTTGTGTAGTCATTGGAGCTGTGGAACATGGCTGAGAACAAGACAATGACTTTGTCTGCTCATGATGGTTTAATTACTGCCTTGGCGGTTTCAACTGTAAATGGTTTGGTTGCTTCTGCCAGTCATGACAAGTTCATCAAGCTTTGGAAGTAACTAAGATAAGGTAATCGTGTCTCTGATTGACAATACTCGCGATACAGTCAGGTTTACATTAGTGTTTTATCTAACATTTTGTAATTATTCCTCTCTTTTTTGGACTTTTTAATCGACCCACCACCTCACTCTTTTGGACTAACCTATGTAATGTAATGCAACGTTGAATGATTGTCTAACAAGTAACAATTAATCCGAGCTGAGTTCAGGTAGACTTATATATAATGAGACAGTTATCGTAGTGTCAATTTTTTTTTTTCCATTTACAATATTCGAACTTTGCGACGTTGCTGACGAATTAAGTTCATAGCACTTATACCGACATGTGCTTGCATCATCCGGTTTCCTATGCAATATTTTTTAAACAAAATTAGTGTTTGTGACTATTCAAAAAAGCAACGGAAATAAACTAATGAAATTTAGTGAAAGATCGTGTACTATTTTTTTTTTGTTTGAGGCAACACTTGTTATATAATTTAGCGAATCACACAGTTCTTGTAGCATCCCGTTAAGAAAAATAGCACATGTAATGTAATATCTATGGTGCTATAGGTTTTTTTTTTTAGGAAAGGTTTTTTTTTAAATGGTCAATGTTAATAATCAGTTGATTAATATTTTGTGCTTCACTAGGATATTTTCCAACTCCTTTAATCCCTCGCTCTCTAATCAGTTGATCTATCTATTCTTCTTGTTGTTTTTGGTGGTGTCCAGAGTTCGAACTCTGGACCTTACATATATTATGCATTGTCCTTACCAACTGAGTTAAATTCAAGTGGACTATCTATTCTTCTAGTAATATAGGCGAATGGTATATCGTTCTTTGCAAATAAAACCTACTGGACATTTAACCAATATAAGCAAGGGTTGAACGTTCAAATATTTGATTGGAGTCGGATTGGGGTGGCAGATTTCTTGTAATCAAATAATGTTTTTTTTATTAATTTTTAATATATCGTATATCAGATAAAAATGTAATACTAGTAAGTTAAAAGGAGGGGATCCTTGTACCCCAAAAAGAGTTGCATCAAATTACGGATCATAATTTGCTATGTCAATTTTTTATTATTTTAAAAAATCAACAATGAAGCACGCTCAATTTGCTTTTCTAGTTTTGCGGTCCATGGAACTTAATTCGTCATAGTTGAAGTTTATCAACTATCTGAGTCTATTATGTTTGACACTTTGTAAAATGAATGACTTTGAGCAAGAAAAATAATCTAATGAATATGGGAGGAGAAAGGGAATAATTTGATGAAGTCATTCTGCAAATCTAGGAAACATTGGCATTGGTTCAATCTATCATCCTTGGAAGAAGACAAAGGAGAGGGAATTGTATCTGCCACACTACTGATTATTATTTCTAATTTTACAAATGGTTGAGCCATTCAATTAACTAAGTTCAATGGATGAGATTTGATGTATGCTCTCGTGAGATCCTATCGAATACATAGCCTATTACTTTTAACTTAAATGTATCTAGTGCACCCTTAATAGTCAATAGTTTACTGTGGTACTTTAACTGGTGTTATTTGAACATAATTTTGTTGCAACGTATCAATATCGTATAAAAATATGTCATTTGTAATAGCTTGATGAGAAATAATAAACTAATTCTGTAAAAAAAAAAAATTATTTAAAATTTGAGTTTGTTTATATATTATATTTTTTTTTGAAGATATATATACATTTTATTTATGTTTGGTGTTTGACAACAATTTGTTGTTACCGTCATATTTCTCTTTATTTTTATTTTCATAGCATGACATGCTTTCACACTTTTCAAAGTTCAATTTTTTTATTGATTTTAATAGCCTTATACATCTTTCATCTTTCAATGTGAAATCTCGTAGTTAGATACTCTCACTCTAAATTTACTCTTTTCGCAAACGACTCGTCCCTAAATATTTAGACTTTGTTTGCGAGTCTGGAAGGGAGGAGAGGGGAAGGCTTGGGAAAAAAGGAACAAGCAAGTGAAAGAAATAGATGAAAATGGGAGGGGATGACTTTGGAGGGTTAACTTTTCTTCATGATACAAAACTCTCCTCATTTGGAGGAACTCAAAAATTGTATTAAATGAGGGTTTTGGAAGGTTTATATGAACTCTTCAAATTTAATCTATGTTGTTATAATATTTTTAAAATTAAAAATATAGTAATCATATGTATTAATTTATCATTCTCTAAAAAACTACTCTTTTAAAATTTTTGAAAGATTTCTCCATTTTTCTTCATATTTTTCACTCCCCAAAGTCTTCCCCTCTCCTCCAAACTCTCAAATAAAACAAAGCCTTAGAGTCTTTTGAGAGGAAATTTTGAAATATTGTAAATGTACATGAACGCATATCAACTAAATGATTGCTGTAATTTTTAGGTGTGCTGTAATTTTTACGTGTTGTCCCTCAAAATTTTAGAGCAAATGGACTTTGAACAATCCGGAGTTCATTTGTAAATGTATAATAAATTATTTTTTTCCATCTTCCTCATACTAATTTATGGTTAGTAGCTATTTGAATTTTAATTACTCATATTATACAAGTAATTAATTTTAACCATCATAATTATAATGATTAATATAGGCATGGAGCAACGGACTTCAGACATCACACACATAGTGGTGACAAGGGATAAAGAGAGATTGATATTTATATTTTTTTCCACCACAAAGGAAGCTACAATTATTTAGGGACGTTCTCAGTTGGTGGATGATGAAAATTACCCCGTCGTTATTGGTCACTAGACAATTTTTTTTTTTACAAAATTGGTCATTCGACTATGATGAGAATGTAAATTTTCATCATTTAACTAGAACACAGAAGGATCCGTTTGAAAAATTTGTTGGACTTTTATACTACTTTATTGTGTGATGAACGTCTATTTGAACTTAAATCATGTTTTTTTTTTGAGAAAGAACTTAAATCATGGTTAATGAACGAATATTACACACATTTGAACTATTTAAAAATTATTATATTTGAACACATTTCGAATGATAATGGGTATATATGTATATATGAATACCTAAATATCATGATTATTGACTTTTAAAATTGTGGTTAATCTTGTTTGATGGATAATTAATAAGACGTGACACTTTGTTATAGTCATTAATCTTTTACCATTGACATATGATATTCTTCATTTTTAATCTCTCATTTAGCAAATTCTTCATAATTTTCTTATTGTGAGATTTTGATAGGGTTGTTTTAATTTGACTTAAATATGTGTCCAGTCCCTACAAATAGGCCGCAGTTGAATTTTAGTCTTTGTACTTACTAATCATCCCAATTTGCCACTGCAAATATTAATCATTTGAAATTTCGTCCTAATTACGTTTTTTTTGTTGAGGTGGAGTGTCATTAGCGACGTGGCGTCTATATGTCAAGTGGTGACTCGGTCTTAGTGTTGGCACGTCAGCAAAACAGATGTGAAAGGACATTTTTGCCTTTAATGAGAAAGCCCACATGTGAAATGACAATTTTGCCCCTGTCTTCATTTCTTCTCATTCCCTCTTACTACTAAATTGCAACTCTCCTCCCTTCTCCCATGAACCCTAACAATCACATAATTTGGGAAGATACTATAACACAATGAAGACATCCACAATTCATTTATCCGAAGTTTCATCGATCAAAAGCCACACCATGTCACAATCACAACATCAACCGTTGGAGGTTAATGGGTCCTCTCTTCTCATCGACACTTCCACCACCAATCCTAGCCACAGATGGCAAAAGGGTCCTCACCGTAACGCGACAGAAACTGCTTTATCTGCAACAAGTTCTTGTGCCACAGAAACTGCTTTTGTATTAAGCAAAAAAGCAGCACCAACTCCATCTTTATGAAAACTTCTCAACCCCAAATGGCATCGAAAATTTGTCGGATCGGAAATCTTATGCGGCCTAAGATTCAACCCTTTCAAAAACACAACAACAGTGTCACCATCCATACGCTACTCTATCACAAGATTGAGAAGTTTGGTTCTGCAAAACACCAAAATCCGATGATCCACTTCGCTGGAACGCCGCAAGTTAACGACTTTAACTCCACCGGAGGTGGTTGAATTCGTTTAAAGAAATGGGCACCTTTCTATCAATTGAAATTCGTCTTACCTAACTGACGCGCAGCTGGTTCGGCGGCGCCGGTGGATAACACGGCGGCGAGTTCACGTGCGTAGGCTTGGATGAGAACACGTCTTTCGTCGGTGATATTGAGATCCGTTTACGTTTCTGAATTTGCTGAGGGTTGTTGTTAGGTTTATGGTTATTGGTTTTGGAAGAGGAAAGGAAGAGGAAAGGAAGAAGAAGAACAGGAAGATACGAAGAGGAAAGGAAGAAGAAGAACAGAAGAAAAGGAAGATACGAAGAGGAAAGAAGAGGGGGTTCTGACCAGGGAAGAAGAGATGGAAGAAGGAAGTGGAAAGCAAGGGGCAGTTTAGTCTTTTTACATGTCTCAGAAATCATTTAGGGCAAAATTGGAACATGTCTGGAAAGCTAAGTCAGCGAGGTGGTTTCCCAGTCAGCTGGTGCCACGTGTGTGCCACATAAGTAATCAGATGCCACATAGGCAAGAAATCTTAATTAGGACCAAATTATAAGTGATTAATATTTGCAATGGTAAATTGGGAGGATTAGTAAGTACATGGACTAAAATTCAACTGCAGCCTAGACACATATTTAAGCCTTTTAATTTTGCGTCGTTAAATATTTTACACGGTTTTTTTTTATTAACAGATATTTAAATTAACTCCTAAAAAGTTAAAATTCATTCATTTTGGTGGTTAAAAGCAAATAACACCACGTTTGTGTACGGTTCTCAGAGATGGTGATCGGACCCTTTACTTTGTTGGTTATCGACTGACCTTTGTTCTTGTAAATACATTGTATGTTTATTTGTTGTTTGGGGTGTATCCTCTGGAACACTTTGTACTGAGGAGTTCTCACCGCCGTAGTTAATATATTCCATTTTAATTTTTTCAAAAAAAAAATTAACTCATAAAAAACAATTATTTAAATCTAAGAAAGGAAAAATTTAATGCATTTTCTTACGCAATTTTTGTATAATTTTCAACTAAACAATCATTCAAATTTATCAATTCTCAAAGTTTATTATATTTATAAAATGCGTATTTATAATTAAGAACCATACAAAAATATTCTGCTCCATAAAAAAAACTATGCGAAAAATACATAAAGAAACTAATGTAGGTTTTGTCCTTAAAAGAAAAAACACAACTAAAAATTGAAATACAGTAAGAAATAAAGAAAAAATAACTAAAAATTGAAATGGAAACCAATTAAATAAAAAATAAAACTAAAAATGAAAGGGTTGATACTTTTTTTTGACAAAAGGGTAATTTCGTTGAGAAACCCAAAACCTCATCTCTCCCAAACAAACCTGTTGATTCTCGCTCCCGCAGCTCTTGCTTCATCAATCTCAATATCAATCTCGATCTCACCTCATTTATGTTCTCTTCTGTTGCCTGTAACTCTTCTTCTTATTCTTCTATTCCCCAAACAAACTCACGTGCTTTTTATTTCCGTTCGTTCTGGTCAATTTTTCATGCTTACAATGTGTTCGATGAAATGTCTGCTTTATTATTTCATCTAACTACAATTCAATTTAATTGTAGGTTGATTCTTCAGTTATGGCTTCTTTCATCTCCAAAAGGCTACTTCGTTCTTATCAATCCTTGCATTCACTGGGACGCCGCTGCTTTGATTCACCCACTGCTGCTGGGTTATATGGGGAGCGACTCATTTCTGCACACCGTGTCTTGGTACATTGCATTCTTTTTCTCTCTTGCTTTTGTGAATTATTTATTATTGTCTAGTATAGCCTTATGTTTTATTTACTTATTTAAATGTAGACCGGATCAATCACCCAACGCTTTTCTACTTCCACGGATGAAGCTGCATTTCCATCTGACTTATTGTCCAAAAAGCCTCTCGCAACATCTGAGCGTGATATAGGTATCAAGGCTAGTAACATTCATTTTGTGCTTTATCTCATACAAAGCTTTGTCCAATGATCATTTGCAATGCATTTCTTTGTATATTACATGTTTGAGCTTACTGTATGCTTTTTTCTAAGAACCATTTTATACCTAAGATTCATGCATTTTGTCCCGTAACTCAGATACAAATATCTTATGGATTCTTAATTATCTGCTTTTGCTCTAAAATTGAAGGAATTTGTGGCCAGGTTTTAACTTCAAGTCTTCCACCACATTTATATTGATATGTATTGGATATTTTCTTCTAAGTCTTAGTATTATGTGCTTTCTCTAGTTCTTGCTGAATGTAGTAGGGCTTCAACTTTTTCCAGATAATGCATCTGTCCTTTTCAATAACGAGAACAAAGCAGCCATATATACAAATCAAAGTTTTGAGTACACCTTTGACAATGTTTCTGTTTTTTTTTTCACTACCTACCATCATCTATCATGGCAACTCATCTAGTCTAGATCATGGGATGAATTGATTACTGTTTCGATAAGATCTAAGTATATTATTAATGTGGTTCATTATGCTGCAGGGCTCTGTCAGGATCTTTTAATTCCAGTTACCAACTTTCACAACGAAGACAAGGGCTTTATGGTTTTAGCTGGAGATGTTTTTGATATGCCTATTCGGAAGGATATAGTTCACCGTGTTGTTTTGTGGCAGCGTGCAAAACGCCAACAGGTATTGATCGCATTATGATTATTGGACTGGGACATGTAATCCAAAGGAAATGCTATCAATCTTAGGCTATACCAATCCATATAGCTGTAACAAATATCAGGTGTATTCAATTGTTGAACGGTGGAAATACTCAATCATTTTTCTTTTTTATCATTTTGAATTGCACTGGCAATTGTCTGTGAGGATGGAGTGAAGTAGGGGGTTGGGATAGCAGACAAACAATTAGGTTTTGGACAATAAATAACTAAGGTTTGGCATGTCTAGTCTAATGTCCAAGAATTGTATATGTTTCAATTGATATTTTATCATTTACTGTGTTAAATCTCTTAATAATATTTATGTTCTCTTGCACTTTACATATGATATGGACTTTGTTTCACCTAATTGACAAATGGAAGAATTAATTCTTACATTAAAATAGAATTCTGGAATACTGGGACAGAGTATTAGTGAAAAATTACATGATAGAGACACTCCAACCCCACCCAATGCTTCTCTATATCCTATCTGTCATAGCATCTAGTAATAAGAGGCGTGATCAACATATAATGGATTGGATATATAATTTATATTTTAGTATGAATCTAAATTGTTAGCTATCGAATTTTCCCATCGGAATGTTACTTGTTTTCTCATTGATTTTTGCCAACAGGGAACTCACTCAACAAAAACTATTAGTGAGGTCAGTGGGACTGGGAGAAAGCCTTGGAACCAAAAGGGGACTGGTCGAGCAAGGCATGGGTCATTGCGTGGGCCTCAGGTACAGGACATTCTTTAACTGAAAACCAGAACATCTTTATTCCTCCTCCCATTCAGTGGTGGTAATTAACAAGTTTAATGAATGGAAACAGTTCAGGGGTGGTGAAGCGAAGCATGGTCCTAAGCCCCGAAGTCACGCTTTCAAACTCAATAAGAAGGTTCGGCGACTGGGACTAAAGATTGCTCTGTCAGCTCGTGCAGCAGAAGGAAAGGCAAGTCTCTTCCTCTATCACTCTCCTTATCATTGCTTTCTTTCTTAAAAATTAAGTAACATCTCTAATTATTACGTCTGCTTTATACACTGCATAGATTCTTGCGTATACACTATGTATTGATTTTTCACTGTAGAAAATTAATTTTTAAAATGTATAAACATATTGTTTAATGTTTTGGTTAATAGTTTACCAGCCAAAATGGCAAGAGACACAATATTCTTATTTCTTGTAGGGGTTTCTTTACTAATATGTAGTGTGAATTTACTCCGGCTTTGCAAATGTTATTGTAGTTGAATAGTTTAGAATGATCAATGTTAAGAGTCTCACGTTGGATGAGATATGATATGAACATGTGTTTATAAACCAGGTTAGTTCTCACCTTACAAGCCGGTTTTGTAAAGTTGAGTTAGGCCCAATCAAAATTCTAAGATAATATCAGAGCCTATCCTAGAACCGTTAGGCCACCTGCTATCAAGTTTCCGCAATCAGGCCACGCTTCAGATGTCAACCTTGGGGCTGAGTGTGTGTGTGTTAAGAGTCCCAGATTGGATGATGTATGAATGAGTGTCTGTTTATAAATGGGACAGTCCACACCTTACAAGTTAGTTTTGTAAGGTTGAGTTAGGCCCGACCCGAATTCTAAGAATCAACTTGCATTACACAAAGAAGAAGTGTACAAAGTACACACACACACACACACACAAGAGTGAATCTCTCAAAATAAGAAATAATAATACTCTAGGAAACTATATCAACGATATTAAATACTGAGAATAATTATCTCCATTTGGAGCAACTGTTTCAACCACAAAAGTTCACAACTCACAAGTAGTGTGAGCCATACAACGATACTTTGCCTCAGTACTTGTCCTCACAACAGTAATTTGTTTGTTGCTTTTCAATGAAATTAAATTTCCACCAATCAAAACACAGTAACCTGAAGTTGATCTTTTATCACTTACATCACCTGCCCAATCTATATATGACGACTATTTGTATAAACAAGCCTTTTCCTAGGTGACCTTTTAATATAACTCAAGATCCGAACCACTGCATTTCAATGGCTATAACAAGTCGAGTTTAACAATTGACTCTCAACACGGACACACAATCAAATAAAAAGGGTACCCAGTACACATAATCCAATAATACAGATGACAGGGGTGATGCTCGATCAACACTAGTAGTTTGTAGCAAGGGTAATGTTGTGAGGTATTTTACCAGCTATATGATAAAAAGCACCATAGTCTAATATTCATGATCCCACATAGAACTACCAAAATGAGCCAAGGTGGCTGAAGATGAAACCTGTTCAACAGCCGTCAAGCACTGAACCAAAAAACTACATGCAAACAACAGCCGTAGAAAAATGTTCCAACAACAATGAGAGACGCACAGTAACAGATAGGCACAGAGAACGATTAAAACAGCGATCAAGGGTCTAAAAACTGAATCAGTAGACCTTGGGATGCAATCACAGTGACAAAGGACCAAAACACTGCAGCAAAGAGCATTCCAAACGCTTTCACGAAAACCTACCCAACAGCAAAAAAACCTCTGAAACACACCCCAAACGTGGGACCCACAAAGTGAAGGGGTCCCAACAGAACTAGGAAGAGGACGCGAGTCAGTCGAAACAAATGACAGTGAAAACAGGCAGGTGTAAGGCGGCACATGGCTCACATGCGCAGAGGTGGTGCTTGAAACTGTTTCTTGCGTTAGTGCTTTGTGCGGAGGTAGATATGCGGCCTCCGCTTCCAATGGTGGGGCGTGTGTCTGTAGCAACCATAGCTGCAGTGTCTTAGTGAGGGCGGCGTCTGCCCCGAGGAATGCTTTTGGACTAGACAGACAATAGTGTTTCTTGTACACCCACCAATAAACTGAAACGTAAACTAGGGCTAGTCTTGACGGCGGCTGAACCCAAAGAAAAAAAAACAGGACTTAGAACCTTGTTCTGGATACCAAGTTGAATAGTTTAGAATGATCCACATGCATTACACAAAGGATTGTGTGTGTGTGTGTGTGTCAGTGTGTGTGTGATACGTTGATTTCCTTTAATCCAATGACTTATTTGCTCCTGCTTAAATTGTCACGTGATCAACTCCACTTTAGTTTTTTTTTTTTTAATTACACTTTCAATTTAGTTCTCTCATGATCATCTCCAGTTTCTCTCCTTGTTTAAAAATCCAATTGCTTTCTGTCTTCCTTTCATGTCACGATGTTTTAAAATGTGACAATAAGAAAGCTATGGAAGAAATTGAAAAATCAAACCTTGATGCATAATTAAGATTAAGAAAATCCCCAATTGCACTTATCAAAGAAGAGAAAGAAGAAATTTTTTTAGAGCATGATCTCATCCCTGTAATCTCTCCTTGTTGAAAAATTAATATGGCAGAGAAACATGGCAATTGGCAATTGCATAGATAAAAAGACATGACAATGGCAAAGAAGCTTCGCACAGAGTTATTCCCGAGCATATATGCCATTGGATTAAAGGAAAACAACGGATCAAATTTGGTGTCAAACTAAACTTTGACACCTGTGGCATCAACGGATCCTGACTCACACACACGCGAGTTAATCTCTCAAAATATGGAAAAATAATAATCTAGGAAAGGATATTAAATACAGAGAATAATTATAATTATGACTATAATAAACAATTGTTTTTACTCCGTTTTTTGCTGTAAAATTATATCATTTAATGTTGTTTTATTTCATATATATTATAAAAATAACCGATGCAGGTTGTTCTTCTAAAGGAGGACCTCATTTTGAGAGACAAAATAGTCTGCAATGTCTTCATGGAATTGTTGTTCAGTAGGGAAAATTGAAGTAGGAACAAAATAATTTGATGTTAGAGTATATCATATGGAAGCTGATTGTGAAGCCCTAGAACCATTTATACTAGTTTAACTGTACTGCATGAAGTACATGCCCCCTCTAAATGCACATCCAGAGCTCTAAAGTATGGTCAATAAAGGGTTGCGTGCTAGTCACATGACTATTTAATACAGTAAAACCATGTATGTAACCCTAATTGGAATCAAGGGAAAAAAACTCATAAAACAAAGAAGAAAAAGGTGGTGCTCCCGCACTGCATCAGCTATCTGCTGTCCTTTGTCGGCTTTCTTTGAGTTCAATGATAATTCTGTGTATCTATAGTTTGCGTTACCAAAATAACGCCTTATTGCAATTTTGGTATAGTATAAAGTGTTCTTTTGATTTCTTTCATCCATAATTATCCCTTTTATACTTTTTGCGATTGTTTTTTTTTAAATTTTTTTTATGTATTTTTGTGCATTATTATATGTTAAATAAGAGTCTGTGTTTGTCGTGTACACTGATCTCCGGTGAATTGATTTATACAGCTTCTAGTGTTTGAGGATTTGGAGGTTCCCACACATAAAACCAAGAACTTTTTGAATTTTTTCAATCAACTGGAGGACACCAAGAAACTTCTGATCGTAGATGACGGCCCTGTAAATGAAAAGCTAAAGTTAGCTACACAAAATCTGCATTATGTTAATTTACTTCCATCCATTGTAAGTATCAGTTTTACCCGTGTTGCTTCTATAATATTTCTCATGGAAGTGATAATTATAACTCTACTAGTAGATATCTTTTGGGGTATGTTGGGATGGAGGGTTTTGGAGGGGAGGGCTTACTTTTCTTTTTTAAATTACAAGCACTATAAAATGTTTTTAAAAATAAATTAAGCGTGATTGAAGTATTATATGATCATTGATCATGTTATTTAATTTAAAAAAAAATATCAAATCAAATATATTTCAAAATATAGACCTTTTTTTTAGGGATTCAAAATATAGACTTAACCCCTCCAAAATCCTCATAGTCGTTTTCTTGATCAAATCCACTTTTCTCACTAGAGCCTCCATTGTTCTTCTCACACTAACCAAATTATTTAGGAGAGTTTCCTCATCTTCTCCTCAAAGGGTGTTACTTTAAGTTTCTCCCAGATATTTTCATTCATAATATTTTATATCATCCACTAGTGTTTTTATCATAGCTATGCATATTTTTTTTGGCTCCTATCGCCGCTTCACTGCCTTAAAATAACTTGATCTTTTAATTATCTAATAAATTCTTCAGTCTGAGTTTGGTAGTGTAACTTATGACTAGAAATTATAATTGAAGCATCTCTCCATTTATTTGTTTGACATCTCCATCGTTTTTGTAAGATGGATCTAAAATGAGTAAATTGTACAACTTGCGTTATGATGTAATAATCCCACTTTTTCAGACACAAGATCTAAATAATAAGTTGCCTTTGCTCATACATATATTTTTTAACATGTTTTTGTAGGGCTTAAATGTCTACAGTATTTTGTTGCATGATACTTTGGTGATGTCCAAAGATGCTGTGAACAGAATTGTTGAGCGTATGCACACTCCAATCTCCAATAAATCCACACCCCAATAAATGGTTGAGGCAGTAACTGTCTGTTTCTGTACTAAACTTCATTTACTCAGGATTAGGAATAGTATCCCCATGAGAATATTTTGCTTGAGGTTTCTGATAAAATTATACTAGCAAAGCAAGTTGTAATTTTTATGTTGTTCAAGATTAAAACTTAGGAATTGGATGGTGAAATTTTAATGCTCAAATGGTTAAGTTGTTATAGTTTCCGATGGTATCTAATTTTTCAGCAAATGCATGGGATCTGTTTAACCTGTGTCTTTCCCCTCCTCTATTCATGGATTTTACCAATTCTAGGAGACGGGGCAGCAAGTGTGATTTTAGTTGGTTTTATTTATTGTAGCATGAGACGTGCAAATATTTGAATATCAACCTTTTAATGATTTTGTCTTGTGTTTCAGAGGTGAAGACTGGATGGGAGGGGGTTTATATTTCTCATTATTTGTAGTTTAATTAAAGTAATTAGGAAATGAACAACAACCAAGCATTATCCTACTAAGTGGGGTTGACAGGAAATGAAAACTTTGTTATTTAGGAGATAAAAATAAAAAGGAGAAACAGATTTTGAAGTTTAATTATATTTTTGTTGTGAGCCGGGCATCTTCTACACCTGTGAAATTGGATTACAACTGAAATTCATGTCTTTTTTAGAACTTTAGGGGACTGAATGTTTAGTTGAGTAGAGGAAGAAGGAATACTCTTTTTTTATGTAATTTTTTTGGACTAAATTGAGCAATGGACAACACATTTGATGATTAAATTGACTATATAAAAATATTTTAAAAAACTAAAATGACTAATAAATGAGATACATATGAATGTGTATATAGTTTTCATGCATTCATGGACCAATGTGACACCGATGATGATGTGATGATGATGTAGTATGTCTATAAAGTAAATTGAATTGAATCAAAATCGGTAAATAACTATAAAAAGGTAACTATAAAAAGGTAAATGAATGCCCGCTTGTGCCCAATTTTCATAAGGTTGTCAAGCCTTAGAGATGTAGTCAGTTGTTTTAAATGATAATAGTCATTTTAGTCATTAAATGTGTAAGGAGTAGTTAAAAACTATTGTGGCTATTCGTTGCACATTTATGGACTAAAATGACTATTGTTTCATTGTTTTAATTGGCTATATAAGCTTTATTGTACTTTTGTCGGAAAAAAACTTCATTGTACTTCTTCATGAAACAATTCTCATGATTAATAACTATACTTTTCTATCATCTATCAATTTTATCAAGAATCAAGAATTATAATACATTCTAGGATTAATGATTATCATGTAGCTAATTTGCATATATCTTGGGTTTGGAAAACTGCTTAGATCATATCTTTATCCAAAGTCAAGGCATTTACATTTCAAACAGTGGTATCCGATAAAATTTTCACTATACAATCAAGTTATCAACAATTTGGTTAAAGAAAAAGGGACATTTATAATTTGATCCAATAAACTAGGGAATAAAACAAAGAAAATATTATCTTATTCAGTTATCATCAGAGTCTTAGAAGTAAACTTAAAATATTAATAAACAGTGTTTTAGTGTCGTGCTATGATTGTAAGGTCACAAAGAAAACAATATACAGGAGAAACTCTATAAATTAATAATGTCAGGACCGGAGAAATTTATTAATTTAGAGAGTTATTAATTTATCGATAAATTAATAATTATTAATTTAAAGAGTTTTTAA
>Ga0315913_1005120_pt1 | contig 15922 bp, 9 predicted proteins | sample MpolsnodulesMG_FD_207736 | JGI IMG/M metagenome (GOLD analysis project Ga0315913, IMG submission 207736) | Medicago polymorpha root nodule microbial communities from Los Angeles, California, United States - small nodules | ecosystem: Host-associated > Plants > Roots > Nodule | place: USA... | reverse complement strand
TATTTATACAACTATTTTAGTACAACTTTTGTACAACTTTCTCTCTCTCATACTTACATTATGTTTTTATTCTCTCTCTTCCTTTTTCTCTTCCTATTGTTACTAAATGGACCGTGATGGATTGCGAGCATTTTTATATTTTCTAATAGAATTTACATTGAGTGAGAAAAAAACAGACCTGCATACGACAAATAAAAGCTTCTTTCCCCTCGAAAAAATACAAATAAAAGCCACTTTAAAATGTGGATAGTGTAGGTGGAGACATGTTTTCTTTTCCTTTTTCAATTAAACAAAGTAACAACTTCATGAAAGTAAAACGTAATTGTAAATGGGTCTGCAGTTAGATTACTTTCACCTTATTGCTTTTGTTTAGAAAGATAATTTGGTAAATAATTTAACTAACCACTTTTTATTAAGTGTTCATTACATAAGAACTTATATATAAAAGTATATTTATATCTTTTTTTTTTTGAAGGAAAAAGTATATTTATATCTATAATAGGAGGCATAAAAAATACATAATATTTGGAACCCCACACTTTTTGTATCTTTGAAATTCACATCACAATCAAACATTTTTCTAATGAGCTTGTTCGTGACTTTGAAATGCTATAAATGAACAGGAGAGCTCTTCATTTGTTTTTGTTAAACATGATGCCAATTGAGATGCTCCTGGGTTGGCAAGGCTAGCCTTAGCAAGCAAAAAATAGGGGACTACTTTTTACCCATGTTGCTCAAGCTCAGAAAGAAAAAAAAAACCTATTGGAATCTAGGATCTGAGACATTTTAGCACAAAATATACCGACCGAAACTTATGTTCTGATATGTTTGTTTCATCGGAAACTATCCTCCGATAAATGCAGGGCTAAATAACAATTTTCCAGCAATTTGGGGGGGCTAAACAAAAATTATCAAATACATTCTTTTAAAAAAAATAAAAAATTTATCAAATATATATGGTTCAATAAATTTCTTGTGATATGGTCGTGAATTAGGTCCGGTCTGTGATAGAATTCAAAATCTATCACTAATGAAACTATAAGAAACTAGGATTCTAAGTTAAAAGAAAAGAAGATAGAGACTAACTATAGAAATAAAATAAGTTTTCCATGCATTTTTTTGGTTTTCTAATCATGAGACATCCAATGCTTATATAAGTTGATGCATAGACATGGTAAGATAACTACGCCAACCACACAATAACAATTTTGTCAAAAAAAAAATATACCGCACAATAAACAATGCTAGCAAACAAACTAATGAAATATGCCTAAAAGATCCACTTTTAGAACAAACTAAATGAACTCCTAGAATAAACTAAAGATTCATTCATTATTCTAGCCTCCATAAACCTATTGGTCTGGCTCATGATCAATTAATAGGATTTCTTTTTCTTAAAGTATATTTTCTAAACTATTTATATACATTGAAGATTGATTTTCCTTTCCTTTTAATAGGATTTTCGTTTGTCCAAAGATAGCTGTGATAAAGGAATCAATTATGTAATCTAGATAAAAACTGTTTGGCAGAGGGAAACATATAGCACCACAAACAAATTTGCAAAACTACAAAGAATCACTATTCATGGTGAGTATATTTAACTTGCCTGCACAGACAACATTTACATAAGTATTCTCCCAAAAGCAATGTATCCAATGATTTGAAACTTGGATATGAATTAATAAGTGTATCCAATATTATAAAATTTAAATCGACCAACTCAGACAGAATCTCTTTAATGAGAAAGAACCGTCAATAGGTACTGTTTGATCATGGGGATAATTGAACCCCATAAACATGTAGAACCTTATCCAGAAGTCTTTGAGCCAGCCAGCATTGACTACCTAAATGGAATTTGATACAGAAAATGTGTTTCTGAAAAGAATCAACGTTCAGAGCTTTGGTTAAGACATAAGAATTGAACTACATCTCAATATTACAAAGGATATAGATTCGGTGACTTTTAAATACGATAAATAAATACATTGAAATTTTCAGTCCCCACAGATGCTCCACAATTAGGAGAACTATTTTTCATTATAACAGAATATTTTTCGTCATTTAAAACAAGCATATAATTCATCCCATTGCTCAAAGGTCGATACTTAAATGAAATTACAGAGGCCCAGTTCTAAGTGCATTGTCTAGATCAGCAATCAGATCATTCACATCCTCAATACCAACAGATATACGAACAAGATCTTCTGTTAAACCTCTGGTCTCGCGGACTGCAGCAGGTATGCTAGCATGTGACATAAAGCAAGGCAGGCTGATTAGGGATTTTACACTCCCTGCCAATCAGAAAAATAACCAGGTCAGCAGAAAAACATATAGAGGCTTCATCATGTTTACCACTATTTAAGAAATCTTAACTGCCAAATTAGAACTACCAATCCCTACCATCAGGCAAAAGAACAAAGATCAATAATAATGAAGAAAATGTTGAATACATATTCAGTTACAGAAGTTAAAAACCTAGGGAGGATGGTAGGCTATAATGAGCAAGCCAAATGTCTTAGCAACTAGCAAGTACTCCTCTATAGTGCTGAAGAGTCACCACTATCTTTCACCACGTGAAATAAATTGCTGACATTTCCCACGTGAAATATCTTGGAGTGTAGATGTCGGTGGACAGTTGGTACTTGGGAAATGTACTCATTAATTGCTACACACTTTATAAATCTAATAGGATTTTAAGATGAGTTTTAAATAGGAATGGCTGCCATGGTTTAGTGCATGGAGTAAAGAAGCGAAAAGTGAGAAAAACTGTGAGATTGAAAGTGATTGATTGCATGCTTGGTCTCCAAGCAAGTGTAGTCTTGAAAGCTATCATGTATAAAGCGTGTTAATAGTAAAATATAATCCTTGTTTTTCATAAACTACTCTCTTTATTAACTCATAATTTGCCATTGGTTGACAGTCTGCAACTAACTCAAGGATGATCACTTAGTTCCAGACTATAAAGCTATTGGTCCTAGACCAAAGTTGCATTTTTGAAATTCCGTTCAGTCCCAATGTTGGATATTCAGGTGATTGGAGTAATGAAGAAGCTCTATTCTAAATATAACAAACTAAGGCTAACGCAGATAGAGTCATATCTTCAAGGTAGAGATAACTGGTGGGTGTTAGTGAAATGAAGACACCAGATTACATCATCCGGAGATAAAAGCAAAATGTTTGTGTGCAATACCACCATCAAAGATAAACTGTTGTAGCCTATAAAAACGCTAAAACATCACAGGAGGCTCAGGAAACCTTCACCACATTGTTTTCTAAAGCAATGTGCGGTTGCCATTTCACAAAATGAAGTTATTTTCAATATCTCAAGCCATAACTACTAATCGATGTTTTAGCAAAATAAAATCTCTACCAAGATTTTTTGATATATATATTTTGAAAGTAATATTTCTGAAGAATCAAATTAAAAGTGAAATTATAATTGGATTGAAGCCTAAATAATTATACAAAGTTGGTCAACGCAAGCTTTAGGAAATTCTATCGGTTGATCAATAGTCTTAGCCAAAAAAAGGATGGAGTATTGCTTAAAAATCAAGATGACCAATCTCTCTTTGATAGAGGAGGATTCAACAGACAAAGTCACTGTTCAAAATCTTGTAGAAGTGGAGCCACAACAGGAAACCAGTATCGTTTGGTAACAAGGTTAGTACAAGAGATTCGCAACGAGGAGATCAACCCAAGCTGGAGATCAAGAAGAGTCTTCTACTAAAGAAGACCTCGTCAAGATTGTGCAAAGAAATGGGATTGCATATAGCCACAGCCTTAACCCACACCAGTGCATCCATGTCAGCACATGACACTAACAGAAACAGCCTCATTCAAACTAGCACTTGAGAGAAGGACCAGTGCATCCATGACAGCACATGACACTAACCAAAACAGCTCCATTCAAACTAGCACTCATTCAAACCACCATAACAGTACTCTTGGTTGTGCTACACTGCTTTGATCACCACTACAGTTCCTATCATTGTTTCTGTCCCACTGTGTGCATTCATTGGGTTTCATCCCGTGTTTGTTTTGCAGTCAATGTGTTCCTCTCCTCATTCAGTTGTAATTTAACTGGTTGTTCCTTCTCTAGTGAGACCCGTCCCCGACAACCACCACAGTCACCTCCATAATCCTCCAGCAAGCCTAATTTTCGCTGCAGTACAGTCATGCTACAGTACATCCGGCCACACTTAAGCCCTCTTAAAAGGGTATTTTTGTAACAAGCTCAAGTTTTAGTAAGATTTAGCTTGATGGGGGAGTGTTGGAAAACATATTTAACATATGCTTATTGTGTAAATAGTACTTGGTAATAATTGAGGATATAATTAGTGATTTGACCGAGAGATACACTCCTTGCGTAGTCATATGACGGGCAACATTCGAATACAACATTTTACACTCTTCATTCTATCTCAGTGCTCTATTGGCAGGCAACATCTCCCTCCCTCTCGGTACTCTGTAGTCTGTATGGCTTAATATAGTCCCTCGTACTTATGAATCAGTTACTCAGCCCTTTATACACCCTACAAAATGGCCTTGACGAGGAAGAAGCTCAGTGTTACATTGATGAAATGAATGTGGGTTTCATGAATGTACAGCTGAGCAATGTGGTCTAGAAATGTTTCTGCGGAAACCACAATGAATGACTTCACCAAATTCAAAGGTGATTAAAGATGCGGTTAAAGAAAAGATAGTAGAACAGGAAGAACTTTAAATTAAGCAAGATATGACTATCAAAGAGAACAGGTGTGTCAACATACAAACAGATTGACACAAACTCAAAGATTGACAAAGCAAAGAAAATAGAATCCTAAGAATGTAAATGTTTCACAAGCACGGAAACAGCCATGGCATATAAAGAAGCCTTGTAGAAGAAGGAATGAATCAAGACTATGGACCCATGAGATATTGGTACTAGAAAAAGTCAATACTTACGAGAAAATAATTAATATGTTTGCAAAAAGAACTAAACAGTGCAAAATTTTCAAAATATTACAAACAGGCTCGGATGAGAATAAGAGTTGTTGCTTAGAGGGAGAACTGAAGAATCACAAAAGTGGTTGATGACTATACATACTTCTAATAGTTAGTGGAGGGAAGTGGGGAAATGTGTTTGTCTGTAGCCAGCATACGTAACCTATTGTAAGCAAGTTACCTTGCCTTTTCCTACCACCATTGTAGATGGGATGATGACACAAGAAAAAGTGAAATGAGAGATCAAGAGTGAGCATGACCAAGAAGGGCCGGACCTTGGGGAGTGCAAGAAGCGCTACCGAACCGAGCCTCTAAAAACTATGGGCCTCAAAAAAAATTATAATACCCACCCCCACTTAAATTAAAAAATTATATGTTACTTTTTTTTCTTCAGTACACGTATGAGTTTTTTCTAGACTCTAGTTCCACTTTCTGGACATAAATTTGATGCTATTAAACCACCATCAATTTGAATAATCACTTAATCAGTCAATTTGAAAAACTATTTTATTGAAAGAATCACAACAATTATTTCTTTTTCGCATAAACCATTCGTTTTCCCCTTCCCTACGATGTAGGAATGACATTCCAAACGACACCGTTAGGTAAATTTCACCTCTCTTTCACTTAATTTTATATTGTTTTGTTTCGTGTTTAAAAGTTCTTCTGATTTTGATTTTTTAATGAAGCTTAGCTACACAAAAAGAATTGCGATTTGATTTTACTGGGGCCTATTTTAAAAATAGAAATGAGCCTCCTATTTCATAGGAACGGCCCCAAGAACGTGTGCTCTTGAGAGTTAAGTATACAAGTGTTAACAATAGAAAATACATTTTACTTTTTATACACTACCAACTCCTTACTCAACAAATATGTTCTATATTTAGCGTGTTTTGGTTATTTGTCTACCTACATTCATATAAGTTCAATCAAATTAACCAATATACATACATGTCAAACTTCACATTTTAATCGTAATTCTTATCTCATACATAAGGTAGATCTGGTAATGTTGTTAAAAATAACGAGCATAGGGTAGAAGAATAATTACCAAAACTAACGGTTATGCTAAAGTATTTGGTGGTTTCAACAATATGCTTTGAGAGGGCAAGTGAACCTGTCAAAAAGCTAAACACAGATCCTGCACCTTTTGCCTGGAAAGGGGCCATATAAATATATGAGAAAATGAATGTGGGGCATATCAAACATTATCTGAAATTTCAATTTATCAAAAAACACCTGAGAATAATGTAAATCTCTTCCAGGATGACCAGGCAAACCAGCATAGTTTACTTTCTTCACTCGCGGATGGGAAGCAAGAAACTCAGCAATCTTCTGTGCATTCTCCTGCAAGAGGTTTTAACTCCCAAATTAAAATAAAAAATTGAATTAAATAAATGGTTATTGATCAGATATATATGTAGCATGCTTCTTCAGATATATAATGTGTATGTGCTCAAAAAAGTGCATTATGATAACAGAGAAGGGAAATGGTGTGAAAGACTAAAATCTAATTTCAGAACTCCAAAAGCAGAACCAAATATTACTACAAAAGCTACAATATTTTGACAGATTTAAGAGCATAGTAAAGGGACCTAAAACATCAGTTCGACATTTAAATTTACAAATTCCTAGGCAATGTCATTGGCAGACAACTCTCTTTCATTTGTGCTTTCGCTAAATCTTATTTGAACAAAAATATACATATAGAGGGAAACAAGACATGGCACTAGTGTCATTAGATAAATATCAGCACTTGAAATATTGTTTGAAAGAGCACCTGTTGCTTCTCAACTCGAAGGGGCATTGTCTTGATTCCTCGATAACATAGCCAACAGTCATTTGGAGCTAAGCCTGAACCCTCCGCATTTTGTAAAAAATATATTTCTTTTGCCAACCTTAAGAGAAAACCAAGAAAGGAGGTAAGCATTTCAAGGGCAATATTACTGAAAATGGGAGGAAAATGAAAGACGTGTTTGATTTATGAAACATAAATGATATTTTGACACAAATTAGACAACAACGATCAGCAACAATTTGAATATTCAAGTAAGTCAACGCTTCGAATATGTGAGTAGGTGGTTACTTAATGTAACAAGGTGTCACAACTCACTAACTATCCACTGAGCGTAGTTAACCACGATTTTGTACATCAGCAGCTGTGATTTTCAGGTGTTCAAATAACCATCCAAATTATATTCAAATATATATAATTTTCAAGTTTTCAAATATACATGATATCTATTAACCACAATTTGTGTTCAAATATACACATGATAATTGTGGTTAATAACATTCAAAATCGTGGTAATGTTCTGTGGACGGTTAATGAATTGTGACACTGCAGTATATTCATTAACATCTACAAAACATAATTAACCATGTATTTAAACTGCATTGACCATCTAAATTGTTGTACAACAATGAATCAACAAAGAATATATAAAAATGAAAAATAGTAACTCGCAGTTTATGACAGAAAGGAGGAAGAAGGAGCAGCAAGAGTAATTTTGAATCAAGGACATGGCTTTAACAGAGGAAATCTACAAGTTTCTGTTCTCTCTAGCTTGTAAGAAGCCAGTCATGTTTTCTATCAAAAATACGCAGACGGCAGATCATAATCAAAGTCAAGGTTTACAGTCAGCTCACAATTTTTCACAACAAATCTTGTCAAGTAATTTACACAAAAGTAATTAAAACATGCATTAGTTTCACATGCAATTGAATCATGCATTATTTCATAGGCTACAGAAGAGCTTGTCAATTTTTTTGAACCTGTTCAATAAATGAACGGAAAACAGTACGCAATTGTACTCAGCAACCAAAATTTCCATAGAATCAAAATTTAAATTGCACCTTTCCAATGGATGAATGAAATTCAGACTACATAGTAACAATGTCAAAAATATACTAATATATTTAAAATCTGAAGATCCTATAAATATAAAATAAGAGCTCCAACCTTTCACCTTTCACAGCAAGCACACCAGCCATAATATCACTATGTCCAGAAATAAACTTGGTAGCTGAGTGCATGACAATATCTGCGGGAAAAACTTACCAGCCTGAGTAAAGTCTGGGACATAATGATAAAGACAAATGTTTAACTTTCACTTTTTTTTTTTTTTTGAGGTGGGTGGGTGGCGGGTTGACATAGAAATCAGGGGTGAAATTTGGGGTCCGAGTAGTGTATACTTTAAGTCAAGGCTTAGCACCTTCGGAAGTTTTAAATTCTTTATACATAAAGGAACATACAATAAAGAGAGAAAATGAGAATTTGCATCCATCTTCCATGGACAAGTAATTCTGCTCAAATGTAAAGCAAAGATCGAAAATGTTATTCTTCGCTATTTGTAACTTGACATCTTTCCCTTTGATTGCACACCTCAATTAAAAGGAGTCGATCCTTTTTTTCTACTAATACACCATCATGTCCATTGAAAAATGGTCTGAACATTTCAAATTTCAAAACTATGATACCAGAACATAGCCTTTCTGAAAATAAGGAAGTATTTATAGCAACTTCGCCAATGTAGATCATTATTGTAAAGTACTGATTCACTACTCAAGAGTTAAAACACAGCCTCATTCATCTCAATTTTTGGCCAGCTTAGCATGCAATTAAATTAACTGACGTGTAATCTATTTATACTTCATTGCTATACTATGCATATACCTGCTCCAAGTTCCAATGGCTGGGATAATACAGGTGACATTATACTATTGTCCACCAACACAAGAGCACCATGTGCATGAGCCATCTCAGCTATTCTCTGGACATTAATTAAAAAAATAAGAAAAAGAATATTTTATTATTTAGTGAAGGACCGTTTTAAAAGGACATACTAAAATACCATTGCCATAAAGAAAACATCAACAGAGAAACAAAATCAAAATGATTAACAGAGATTCTTACTCGAATATCAGAAATTTGTATCCGGGGATTGGTTGGACTCTCTAGCCATACAAGCTTAGTCCTGGGTCCAAGAGCAGATGCGACCTCATTTAAATCACATGTATTTACCCGTCTGCAGATGCAAAAAATTACAATCCCATCAATGATGGACTTACACTACACAGAATCAAGAAACTTGGCTGGTTTGTTTCCATACTTAATCATTGTACAGAAAATAAATATGCATGACTAACATAAATCACACTAACTTCACCAAAACGCCACTCCTGGGAACTACTTGAGACAGCAACCTATCTGCTCCACCATAAATATCATCACCGGCAAGAATTTCCTCACCTATAAGTATAATTTTGGGAATAAATATTAAACAACAAGAAAAATTATCAAGTCTCTGTCAAAAATAGAGCCCCCGCAATAACAGAAGAAAGATATAACATGTAAGCTTGGTCAGAAAACAACGTGCATGACTGCTGGTAAACCAAAGTTCATGATAAAAGCATAAAATTATGTAAATTCACTAGTCTAATACTTGTTTAACATGACTTGTTTTTCTAGTGAAGTTACATTTTAACCATAACATTTAATGAAATAAATTTAGATGCGCTACTTACTATTTAATCAAACCAAATTTTATAAATAACATAGAGATAGAGATATTTTTCATAAACATACAGAGAATAAATAACAACTGATCATAGCATATGTACATCACTACTTATTAGCAAACAAAAATATATATTTAATACAACAAACTGAGATCAAGTGTCATCACTCATAAGAAAGAAAAGTACCGACCGCTTTTAAGAAGGTGAACCACAGTGGTTAAAGCAGCCATTCCACTGGTGAAGCAAAAGGCTCTATCCGCTTTATCAAGTTCTGCAAGAAGGCTGAGAATGCAAAACATGACAAGTTAAAGACGATATGCTCAACAAAACAGATCCACAATTGCAGTACACAAAACATAAACCAACAATCACATCAAACCTTTCTAAATTTTCTCTAGTAGGATTTCCACTCCTGGTATAATCATAGGGACCATTTTCTATTGCAGAAGGCTGCACCAAGAAACATAAATTACCATGAATACTATAAAATACTACACAACAGAGATAGTAAATATACATATGCTAGGCACCAAATGATCATTCAAATTCACAAAAACAGACACGTCCAACAAAGAAGACATTCTTTCACACAAATTTTCACCTGCTTAAAAGTAGCAGTCTGGTAAAGCGGCATACTGACTGCACCATAAGGATCAAACTTACTTTCAAAATTCATCACCATTGTTGAAATGCTAGGCTCCCTTAGCTCCTCTTCTACAAACAGCAAGAATCAGCAGCATATAAACCCATTAAACAAAAACCATTACATCTTGGAAGATCACAACATAACAAACCATTTAAGCACTCAGCAACTTCATCATCCACCAAAGCAGAAGTTCTCACATCCATCTCTCTATCAACCAAGCAACGGAGCTTGAACCCGTCGTTTGCACACAACAGTTTATTTGTTCTGAAATTTGCTGACTTGCTAATCACCAAGCTATCCCAAGTCTTTCCAGAAATTGTGCTCTATAATTGAACCATTATGCATATCAATATCAAAGTCAAACACACAAAAAAAAATAAAAATTAATACCCTGAATAAAATTTACCAGTTCAAAAGAGAAGCGCGAATATCTATATCGATGAATGACGGAAATAAACCATTAATTTAGTCTCTAAACTATCTCTTTTTCTTCAATTTAGTCTCTAAACTGTATAAATACAAAAGGTGGTCCATAAAGTATATAAAATCTGTCAAATTAGTCTCTGATATTAAGATGTTAGGGACTAAATTAATGGATTTTCATATACTTTAGCAAATAAATTGATGAATTTCATGTACTTTATGGACTACTTATAATATTTTTTTATAATTAGAATTTTATTGGAAAAAAGAAGTCCAGACCCAGCATCACAATGAGAGAACTCTACCCACCTTCTGTGAAGGGTTGCAGAGACCCCACCAAATCATCTGCTCGAAAGGTGGACTAAGAAAATTATACCATACAACATCTCAATGCAATGATCGGTGATGGCACTCTACGGCTAATGCACATCACTCAGATGGAAAACACACTACTACCACCATCAAATCCAACCATAATACACAACACCACAACATCAAAAACAGAGAGGTCTAAACAAAACATAAAGTCTAGGACACCTAAGATAAACTACAGAAAGGAAACAAAATCAAGCTCCACAAAGATGATTCAGTCACATGGACCAAAGCCTTTAGGAAGACCCCTTAGGCTTTGTTTGAGAGTTTGGAGCGGAGGGGAAGGAAAGGCTTTGGAGGGTTGGAAATATAGGGGAAATTGGAAAGGAAAAAAAAATCAAATTTTTTCAAAGAGTAATTTTTTAGAGAATGATAAATTAATGCTTATGGTTAATATATTTTATAATTTTAAGAATATTATAACAACATAGATTAAATTTGAAGAATTCATATAAACCCTCCAAAAATCCCCAAAACCCTCCTCCAATACAATTTTTTAGTTCCCCCAAATGAGGAGGGTTTTGTATTATGAAGAAAAATAAACCCCCCAAAGTCTTTCCCTCTCAATATCATCTATTTCTTCTATTTGCTCCTTCTTTTTTCCAACCCCCTCCCTCCCTTCCCCTCCAAACTCGCAAACAAAGCCTTAAGAGACCTCAAACATGGCATCACAGAATCCATATCACTCCAGCCAGCGGCAACACATTCCAACATTTGGCTACTGTAGACCCAATCAAATCAAATGATACTTCCGTTTAAGCCAGAAACCTTTCCTGCAGTTGTGATGACAATAGAGACCAAACACACAACCAAACAACCACACCTCATGCCAAACGCACTTTCATATTGTCTTTTACCAACAATAGAACTCCACTCCAAACAAGGTGCACTCCACCATCCGCCCCTTACTTCGAATGCCTTGATCTGAGCCAATACCAGTCTGTAAACAACAAACACAGATGGCATCTCGACTGAACAGTGTATTCAATTCTAAATCAAAAAGAAACAAGGCTCATTGATAACTCAACGCACACCTCTGCAAACAAAGCACATAATAAGTCGCAAAAATAAAGAGAATCACCCACCGATTATGCAACAAATCAACAAGCTCAACGACACCAAAGCCAAGCAAAATCAATCAAACATTCACAAAACAAAACTGCAGCACTGATACTATTATTGTCGATTTAAGGCACACCAGAAAAACTCCTAGCAGAAAGCAGTTCTTAGGATCAAATAAAGCACCAAAACCAACGCAACAATGGCTCATCCCAACTGATCCATCTACCCTCCATACTTGATTTGAATTCGGCTAAAGAGTCCGCTATCTCATTAGCTTCTCTGGTGATATGACAAAACGATAAATGGCCCAAAACTGCAAGCATATTCTGCAGTTTATTTATTTCTAAAAAATCAAAGCTCCGACGGGCAAGCAAGCATCAAGGTTGGAAAGCTACGATATAGCATTTTAAACGAATTCGGCTAAAGAGTCCGATACATTGATCAAATTCTCCGGCAGCCCATTTGTATGGTGTAAAGATATCTCAACCGCAAACACAATAGCAAGAAATTCTATCTAATCTAATTTGAGTCTCTAATACCAACCAAAGCTTTGAACATGACAATAATCGATCCATTCTCATTACGCAACACACAATAGCAAGAAAAAAAATTATATTTTTATATTCATTGAATAACTGATGTATTTGGTCTAAAATACAGACCAGATACATGGGTTATTCAACGAATATAATTAAGCAACATTTCGCGGGAAAGAGATGGTGATGGTGTTTACCTGAGAAATGGAAACGGAATTAGTGAAGGGTCTGAGAGAGATCGAAGAAGAAACCATTGTTGCTTTAGTTAGTGATTAAACGCTTGTCTCTGTCTCTGTGTGTGTATTTATGGAGAGTGGTGCCCACTGCCTAATTCTAATTCAACTTCACACACATGTATGCAAAATAGGTTAAGTTAAATGGCGGCTATGATGAATCCATAATTTTTCAATCAAATCAACCAGTGTTTGTATATCATATTAAATAAATAGTTAGATTGTGATACTTAAGGAGACAAAACTGCAATTAAACCTAAATAGTACTTATAAGAGTATCCAACAAGGAATTGGTGCAGGTGGTAAGAGATTTTAATCCCTTAAAACATGCAGAGACTAGTTAATGCTAAACAGCAAACTTCGTATTAACATTACGGTAACTCAAGAAAAAATAGTACTTGTAAGAGTAAAGTAAATACTTGTAAAAAAAGACAGTAAAGCCAATTATTTCGTAAAAAAGATAAAGTCAATTAGATCATAAAATTTCACCTAAATGCTTTTACACAAAACAAATACATATCAATATTTTATTTATTTCTTTAAATATTTTTTAAAAAATGTGTGAATCGTGTATTCTCTATACATAACCGTATAGACTGATTTCTCGAGTCGGATTGGACCACAACCAGTAATAAAATTCTTCTCCAGGATATTTAACACTGGTACACTCTCATGGCTATATTCGAACCCATTACAACTGGAAGAGATCATGATTAAACACGATTGACTATGATACCGCTTGTTAATCATCTGAAATAATAAATTAATATGTGGAGACATACTTGCATCATAAATTGACAACCCTATGTTATTCTTGTTGACATGACCTTTTTATTTATAGCACCCAAACTAGAGTTAACTATTGGTATTTCTATTTTAGCTCATCATCATAAAAATAGAATTAGTCTTTAGTCTTCACACATTAAACTTTCACACTTATTTGGATACTCATTAATCTATTTTAGTCACACTATATTAGATCACTTTAATTGGACCTAACCAGGAGTATATGATGCATAATTATTCACATATAGGTCAATGTTAGGTTAACGATCCAACACAAAATTCTGAAGCATAAAACACTGAATTCTGCTCTTCTTCCAACACGTTTTGCTCATTCTCAACAAAACTTTCGAAAATGCTCATGCGTGAGGTAACTCACGTTATTGTTAATTCTGCGTGACTTAACTCACGCTGCGTGAGTTAACACACGCTAGTGTTAATCTCTGCGTGAGTTGACTCACGCCGCATAAGTTAACTCATGCTAGTTAATAATTCCAAAAGCTCAAACATGTGTTGTTATAGCCATCTTAATATGGTTGTCTTAACATGTGTTGTTTGTCCAAAACTCCACCTCATCATCTTCTTTTTCATCGAATGACTACGTAGTAAGCTCAAACATGATTATGCTTTGATAATTTCTCATGCTTTTCGAATTATTACTGGTGTGAGTTAACTCACGCAGCGTGACTTAAATCACGCATGTGTAAAACCAACGTGATTTTAAGTCACGTTCGTTTTACACCTGTGTGAGTTATCTCACTAGGAGTATTTTGGAAAGTCGGTATGGGAACAAACAATTTTTATTGGAAGAAGAGTAGAATTCTAAAACACTAGCTTAGATTCTTTGCTCTTGGGTCGACCCTACCTAACTTATACTCCCTCCGGTCACATTTATAAGCAAAAAATCACTTTTTAGATTCATTCAATACTTAATGTATTTAGTCAATATGTAGACCAAATACATTGTGTATTTAATGAACCTAAAAATTACATTTTTGCTTATAAATGTGACGAGAGAGAGTATATACTTCAACAAACAAGAGAAGGTTTCCTGCAAACGCAATATGATACTTCCTTTGTGAATTGTGTTATACATCAAACAATCTAAATACAATGCAAAAGAAGAAAAGGCAAATTCAATCATCTTTTTGTTAGATAGACAAAATATCATTAATCATTTAAAAACTCAAACACAAGTAGACCAATTCAATCATTAAGTTAACACAATTTTTGTTTTTGGGTACAAAGTTAACACAATTTATTACAACCCAAAAGCAACATTACAACAAAAAAAACACACACACCCCGGCCCTCTAAAAAAAAAACACACCCCGGCCCTCCAAAAAAAAAACACACACACACCACCCAAGTTTAATACATATTACTTAGACAATCTTTTCCTACTCCCAAATACAAAAGGATATAACCAAACCACAATCACAACCCCTACTGCCCTTACACATCGTTTCCAATTTTTGTCTTGTTCCATCTTTACTTGCATTTCAATTATTTGAGCTTTAATAACTTCTATATCCCTCTCAAATTGATTAATTTTGACTTCCATATTTTTTTCCAATTGATTAATTTTCACTTCTATATCATCTTCTATCTTACTTTTCATAATTTTCACATCTTTCTCCAATTGATTAATCTTGGCTTCAAGCAACTCAACCATTGTAGTTTTTGACTTGAGCTCAACCATTGTAGTTTGTGACTCAATAAACTTATCCTTCTGCACAAAGTAGTTACAATGTGGTCTTTGTTGCTGTAAAAATTAACATAAGTTAATACATTTTTAAATTACAACATCAACAAAAAAATTAATACAACATACATGATTCAAAATTTAATATGATAAGTGTTTAAAAGTAGTGATTGAATTACCTTAAAATATGGACATCTATAGAAGTATGTGTTAGGATTCTTAGATGTTTTTGAGATGTATAAGATACACTTTTTCCCACATTTGCATGTAGGAGCAGCAGCACTTTCATAAGTATCAACATTTGAAACACTTCCATTCCAACTCGCTTCACGCTTGGAGAGTAATGGTGAAGTCTCAAACCTAACAACACCCTTCATCTCATGTACAAAGAGGAAGCAAACTAGGCCAAGAACCAATTACGCTTAGTCAATAGAGACCACTCTATGAAAGAGGGGTGGTGAATCATTAATAGAACCAACATGAACATTTTTAACTACACGTATTGTAGCTTTTTTATTAAATAAATATCATATTGAAAACAAACAAATGACCAATCGAGTATCTTAATAATCATTTATAGATACAAGTAAATGAAGGGACTAACGTGTTTCATTTTTTTAATTCTCGTGGACAGATAGTTACTTTTAATTTTGTAGAT
>Ga0315913_1005118_pt1 | contig 15925 bp, 6 predicted proteins | sample MpolsnodulesMG_FD_207736 | JGI IMG/M metagenome (GOLD analysis project Ga0315913, IMG submission 207736) | Medicago polymorpha root nodule microbial communities from Los Angeles, California, United States - small nodules | ecosystem: Host-associated > Plants > Roots > Nodule | place: USA... | reverse complement strand
TTTATTTTTCTATTTTGTTGATGTCTAACTATCCCTTTTATTTTGCTATTGGAAACGAAGATGAAAGAAGGAAATCATGTTAAGTAGTATACAAGTAGTAGGCCAGTGTACGACGCTATGACCAAGTAGAGTACGAGGAATTCAGATTCTCTGCTGTCGCTGATTGCGCGCTGCAGTACATCAGTAATCTAAATCAAAGTCTAAACCTTTTGATCTCGATTCAATGGCCACCAGTGTGCTGACTGCGTGAATGTGTGCAATCGGTGACAGAGGGATCCAAATTTAGTATTCAATAGGAAATTCACTACAAAGAAACTTACTTTTAGGACAGACAAAGCTTTTCAAACATGAAACCATTCCTCTAAGATAATGACAAATGACACAATAAGTTAGCATAATGAAAAGTCTCAAACAATAAAAACTCTCAAACATTGTAGAAACAATGCTTAATGTATAACAACAAACTTACGAGTCGTTGCGGGCCAAAGACCTAGAAAACAGGTTCATGTGATATAAAAATGGTTGCGAATCAAATAGGTTCTTAATTTCCAAACAAATACACATAAAGTCAAGAATTCTTACATGTTTCCATCTTGACATGTCTGACTTCCTTGGCTTATAGGGAAGTTATTGTAAGAAATATCTCCATATACAAGTTATAAAATTTAATTCGGAATCATATAATATGCCAAATAAAGAGACCTAATGAAACATTTAGAAATTCCAAACAAACATGTCAACAGAGTAAATTAGTCAATAGTTTGATTATTGTTATAGAACCCAATAACTACTTAGTAAACAAATACAATACAATCTAGGTGATGACCCTGAAACCATGTTGCATTTAGGTTTCATTCCGTAGTTATGATACTCTTTTTGCTTTAGAGGTTCCATACCAAAATTGGACATTATATTTAACATCAAACAGTTCCAAAACAATTCTAAAGCTATATTGGTTTTAAACTGAAAAACAATGAAGCATGTTCACAACAACAAGAAACAGTGTCATTATATTCAAAATGAGGAAATCAAGAATGATAAATTTGAAGAATACCTGTGTGAATTGAGCTATAAGTTCATCAATGTCCTTCTTGCAACTGCGATCACTAGATCAACTTTCTTTGAAACAAGTCAGACAGTGACTTCACTCTAAATAATTCAAAAACAAGCCAAAGTTAATATGAAGCATACTCAATATAGAATCAGGAATGACATTAAACTTGTTCACAATTTGCCTACAATTTTTCATCATGCTTCTGACTTATGTCTTATGTTTTTCTTGAATATAACTACATCGGTATCTCACACTCTAGAGTATAAACTTTTGGAAATCAAAATTTTAATGTGTTTTAAAAACATAAGCCATAGATGACTCATTCACAGAATTTGCTAGACTAGAAGTTAGCATGGAATAAAAGTGCAAACATAAAGGTATGGAGACTTTACATATTTGTAATTCTTGCAGGTATAGCAGTACTACAATTCACCCACTCCCATGGAGTTGGAACGCAAGGAAAATGAATTAATCAAATTTTGGAGCCATGTTAGAGATGAAATCGAGAGGAGGAAAAAATTATGAGGGAAATTAAATTTGATTAATTTGGGAGAAGTGGGAAAGTGAAAAAATTCCACCAAACAAAAAGTGGTTAAAGTGAAATTGAGATTTATTTTTTATTTTTTTTAGCAAAAACTCAATTCATTTTTGTGTAGTTTTATTGCTGGTCAATTTAGTCTTTGACAAAAAATAAAACTTGAATTGTTCTCTAATATATTATATCGAAGACAAAATAATCTCTAAATCATTGTATTAGAAAGCTAGAGCATGTTTATTATAATTTTTTTTTTATCATTTTTAAGAATATTACACCTGTTTGCTACTGCTTTTTAAAAAAACTGGATTTAAAAAATAACTGAAAACAACTTCAACGAGAAGTTGTTAAGAGTAACTTTTCAAAAAATAGATTCAACTTATTTTGCAATAAAAAAATCATTTTATGAAGTTGTATTCAAAAAAACTAATATATTTTGAAAAAAAAAATAATGATTTTTACTACGGTAATCAAATGCAAAATAGATTATAATTTTTCATAAAATCTCTAAAAAATAATCTCTAAATTATTTAATGTCGAAATCACTTTTATCTACTAACAATGTATCAAAATATCATAATCAACTTTATTAAAACTCATGATCTCTTTAATTTTATGTGCGTAATGGTCATTTTACAAGATTCTTCGATCTAAACTACTTCGAAGATGTTTGAACGACTGATCAAACTCACAACTCTTACCCTAACTGAAAAATCTTGTAGTCAAAGTACTTGGATGAGCATTCAACGACTAATCAAACTCTTTATCAACTGATCAAGCTTACAACTCTCAAACCCTTGTAGAAAGAATAAAATTGTGGAATTTAGAAAAATGATGAATTTGAAAAGGAAGATCAAATAAAGTCCAACCTTATTAGAAGGAATGAAATTATGAAAATTAGAAAAATGATGAATTTGAAAAGGAAGATCAAGTGAAGTCAAACCCTAATAAAAGGAATAAAATTATGGAATTTAAAAAAATGATGAATTTGGAAAGGAAGATCAAATAAAGTTCGACCCTAGTGGAATAAATGAAATTGTGAAAATCAGAAAACTGATGAATTCGAAAAGGAAGGTCAAATAAAGTTCAACCCTATTAGAAGGAATAAAATTGTGAAAAACAGAAAAATCATGAATTTGAAAAGGAAGATCTAATAAGGTCCAACCCTAGTAAAAGGTATAAAATTGTAGAATTTAGAAAAATTATGAATTTTAAAAGGAAGATCAAATAAAGTCTAATCTTAGATAAAAGTTCAATGAATAATCAAAGTTTTCACCGACTAATAAAGCTTACCACTCTCACCCTAATGACAACATTCTTCGGCCTAAACTACTTGGAAGTCTTAATTGATTAGTCAAAAGGTCACAACAAATAATCAAACTCACAACTCTTACCCTAACTGAAAGAAACTTATACGAAAAGTACTTTGATGAATGTTCAATGAATATTCAAAATGTTCATCGACTAATCAAGCTTACAACTCTCACCCTAACACCAAGAATCTTCGATCTAAACTTACATGGAAGATTGTTAATTGATCAATCAAGATTTCAGAGCAAGTAGTCAAACCCATAACTCTTACCCTATAGAAATAATCTTATACGAAAAGTAATTTGATGAATATTAATCGATTTATATTTGTTAATCACTACTTTGATGAAAGTTCTTCGACCTAAACTACTTCCAATATGCTAGGACGACTGATCAAACTCACAACTCTTACCCTAACTGAAAGAATCCTACCGTCAAAGTACATTGATGAATGTTCAATGACTAATCAAATTTTCAACCGACTAATCAAGCTTAAAACTCCAACCCTAATGACAATATTCTTTGACCTAAACTACTTTCACTATGTCAGAACGACTAATCAAACTCACAACTCTTACCCTAACTGAAAGAATCCTGCAGTCAAAGTACATTGATGAATTTTCAAAGACTAATCAAACTGTTCATCGACTAATCAAGCTTACAACTCTCACCCCAACAACAAGAATCTTCGATCTAAACTACCTGGAAGATTGTTAATTGATCAGTCAAGAGTTCACATCTCTTACCCTAATAGAAATAATCTTATACGGAAAGAAAATAATCACTAATTGGTTTGTAATGGGTTGAATTTATTTTGTAAATATTTGAGTTTTATTTTCTATTTTTAGATTAGGATTAATTTTTATTTTTAGGTTAGTTTTATTTTTGTAGGTATCAATATTTTTAAGGTTAGTTTTTCGATTAGGTTAGACTCTAGGAAAAGTACATACATACATATATATATATATATATAATATATAATTTACTTTTTGTTAGTTAGTCTAATTCTCTTTCACAAACGTTTTTCAAATACCTTGCGAGTTGTTTTACGCGTGGTGTAGATTCAGGTACCTTGCTATTCGACTAAGACATTGATAAAATCGAGAAAGCCATCTGGGAAGCAAGAGAAGCAGCAACTGCTGCACATCCAGATTTAAGTGACTTCTCATCCAATGAAATGATGGGAGAGGTGGAACGAATAACAATAAGGTGTGAGCCTGTAATGTGTAAAGACTAGAGACTAAAGAGTAATTTTATTTTTATGATGGGATAAAATAGAAATACCAATAATTAACCATAATCGAGTTCTATAAATAAAGAGGTCATGGTCCCTAGGTCACTCAAACTAGTAGATGCCGTTTATGCTGCCATCCCATCAACATAAGGAGATAGAGACAATAACAAAGGGTTCTCTCACTGAGAATATATGTGTATTGATCTAGAAAGATATATCACATCAACAATATCGGATCATAAATTCAGGTATGCTTATGTATATTGATCTTCTATTTTTAATGATTAACATGATTGACTTTAGAGTTTAAAATTAAGTTTGATTCTAACCGCCATGGAAGTAACTCCTTCATATCTAGTAATATAGTAAGAAGTGAAATCATTTCCCAATTAATTGTTTGTTGTTTTATTTGGGCAAACAAAGTTTAAGATACTGATTCTTCAAAAAAAAAAAAAAAAAAGGTTTAAGATACTTAGGAATTGAACACACATTTTAATTAAGATTTGATTAAATCGACACCCATTGAATTAACTACATTGACAATTCTTATGAGAATGAAGATAAATATTGGAGAATTATCAATTCTCACTTCATTTAATTAAGCAATACAGACAACTTTGTTTATTTATAGCAACTAGTATGTTGCAAACAAATACACGTTGAACACAATAACACAAATCATTTAGAGAATAACAAACTAGTAAACTAAGCATAGCCACATGTGATTCCAGCTGACCATTCATTTTCTTAACCAAAGTACATTATGCTGCATAACTTCTCTTTCCACAATTGACTTAGAAATTTTGTTCATGACCTGAAATTAAAATCAAGAAGGCCATTATTATCATTATATTTTGTAGTTTGGAAATTTTGAAATGCACAATAAGATGATAAAAATAAAATTCTAATTCCATAGGTAACTAATGAGTTAGTTATGATTCAAATAAGCATATATAAGAATATCAGTTCATCTCACCAGCTAGAAAGACCTTCTGGATTTTGGTAAGCTCTCTAGTGAAATCCACAATATTCATTCTTTCTTTTGGTGATTCCAATGAACAAAGAAGTCCAATCCTAAAAAGTGAAACTAAGCACTCCTCTACAGTTGGAATAAGAATCTCATGATTTCCATCTTCTATTGCTCCTTCTTCAGCTCTTGGTAAAAGATGTGGATCCAAAATCTTTATAAGATTGCCAGGAAAAGAAATTGTAACAAAGTTATGCAGATTTTGACCGTCTTCAAAAAGTTCATCGGTGGGTCTTCTTCCGGTAAGCATTTCCAGCATAAGGATTCCAAAGCTATACATGTCACCACAAGTGGATACTTCTGAACCCATCCCATACTCTAAAATATGTAACAAAAGGTATTATATATATCGACGCCAAAACATATGAAGAATAAAAAAAACAATGAAAGATTCAAGAATTTAAAACATACCCAGAGGAGCATAACCAACTGTTCCTTTTATTCCAATTGTACTAGTATTCTTATGAGAGGTACCACAAATGGTTGAGACAAGTCTTGCTATGCCAAAATCACTCACATGAGCAACCATGTCATCATCAAGAAGGACATTGCTTGGCTTTAGATCACAATGAAGGATTAACTGCTCACATTCTCGATGAAGATAATGTAATGCAGAAGCAACATCAACGATGATGTTTAATCTTTGACCAAGGTTCAATGTTGTTGGAGGATATGTGTTCAAAGTCTCGGGATGTAACCATTGCTCTAAGCTTCCATTTTTCATGTATTCAAAAACTAGAGCTTTAAATTCTTGACCATTGTAATTTGTGCTAGAACAACATGTTAAAACCCTAACCAAATTTCGGTGTCTAATATTTTTGAGTGTGTTACATTCAACAATGAAACTCTTGTGAGCTCCCTTTTTCTGGAGGTTCAAGACCTTTACTGCAACAACATTATCTTCTGAAACAATATTTCCTTTGTATACGGAACCAAAACTTCCTGATCCGATCATGTTTCTTTCCGAGAATCCATCGGTTCCTATGTGTAATTCTTGGTATGAAACCTTAGCTAGTTGATCAATTGTTGGTGAATCAAAAGATCTCTTTTGACTTCTTTTCCTCATCATGTAGATAGTTATGATAAATGAAAGTATGAGAATAAAAGAAACCACACTAACTATCACTACCGTCAACCTAAACTTGTGTTGTTTTGCATGTTTCCTACCCTTGATAGGGCATGGTGGTAGATGCAGGTGGGAAATACCTCCACAAAGCTTTTTGTTTCCAATCACTTCTATTTGGGTTGCATTTCGAAATACACCATTTGTCGGTACCTCTCCTTCCAACATGTTAAAAGAAACATTAAAATATTCCAAAACGGAGATATTTTGCATACCATCAGGAATTGATCCAGACAATTGATTTCTTGAAAGGTCTAAATATCGAAGACCTTTGAGAGAAGTCAAAGAGGACGGTATTGTTCCATTGAACGAGTTCCTTTGCAAATGAATATATTCTAAGCTTGTACATTCACCAATTCCTCTCGGAATATCACCAGATAGATGATTCTCAGAGACATCTAATTTTTCAATATTTGTTAACATACCCACTTCTCTTGGTAAGCTACCGCTCAAAGAGTTATGTGACAAGTTCAATAAGATTGATAAAGAAAACAGATTTAAAACCTCTACAGGTATGGTTCCTCTAAGCTTATTATGAGAAAGATTGTAAATTTCGACAGTTTCCTAAGCTTGCAGGAATACTTCCTTGAAACATATTATGATTTAATATTAATTTAAACAATTGACTGAGATTCCCTATGAAGGGTGGAATATCTCCTGACAACTTGTTTTCACTCAAACTTAATACCTGCATCTTTTGGAACTTCCCAAAAGTAGTTGGAATAATTGCTTCAAAGTAGTTAGACTCCATGGTCAAGAGAATTAACCCAACTAGACGTCCTAATTCTGCAGGAAATTTTCCTGATATCTGATTACCCCCCATATATAGTTGTTTAAGTTCAGTGGATAAATTGCCTATGGAATTTGGCAATTGACCTCCAAAATTATTATCAGCTATCGAAAGCACGTCTAGTTTACTGCAATTTGTCAAATATTTTAAAAACTCTAAATCCGTAGTTGAAATGTTACCTAAATTGTTTGATTGCAAATTTAGGAAGGAAAGATCTTGTAAATTCCATAGACTTGGAACTTGTCCAACCAAGTTCAAGTTGTCTCCTAAGTCTAATAATTGTAGGGCAGAGCATTTGCAATCGAAATAGGGATTGGACCTGAGAATTGATTTTCTCCAAATGCGAATATTTTAAGATTGGGGAGGGTGTGAAACATGTTGGGTGGGAAAGAGCCATGCAGTTTATTCTGTGTTACTTCGAGGCTAATAAGTGATGAGATATTATAAAGACAAGAAGGAATCTTACCGGACAAATTGTTGTCACCCAAACCTAAAAATGTCAAGTGTTTGCGGCAACATATTTCTTGTGCGATATCTCCCTCAAAATTGTTAAGAGAAGCATCTAGATGTGTTAAGCATGAAAGATTTCCTATGAATGAAGGGATTCCTCCGGTTAAATTGTTATTCCGAATAGTCATTCCTTGAAGCTTTTTCAAAGAGCCGATTTCAGTTGGTATTTTACCAATGAGATGGTTCCCACTCAAATACAATAATTTGAGATTGGAACAATATGTCAGGTTTGTAGGAATCTCACCTACAAAAGAGTTATTGCTGAGAAAAAGTTGTTGCAAATGTAGCAACTGACCCAACTCCTGTGGAATTTCTCCAAAGAAGTTGTTGTCTCCAATGTCGAGAGTTTTCAGAAGAGTGAGATTGCAAACATAGGGAGATAAAGATCCATGTAACTGATACCTTTCTAATCTCAACACTGTAACTCGTTCATGCATGGAGCTGCATGTGATTCCATGCCACTTGCAAAAGTGGATGGAAGAATTCCAAGATTCAAGAGCTTTGTATGGGTCAGTTATTGATTCTTTGAATTTGAGCAATGCCAAATGATCAGTTTGGTTTCCTATTGCAGCGACTGCCCTAATTTTGTTTGGACCAAACCACATTAAATTTAAGGTAATAAGACAAAGGAGATGAAGGTATAAAAGTGTAGGTGACAACAAAGAAAAAGACTTCATTTGGTTTAAAGAAAATGGATGGAAGAAAGTGATTTATGCTATTTAGTTTTGTTTGTGTTCTATGGTTATTATGTGGGAATAGAGAGGGAACATGCATTTAAATACTGGTGTGGGAAGAGCAAATTAAAGAAAATATCTTTCATAGTGTAAGTCAAGTCAATTGAGCGAACAGACCGAGAAGCACGGCACATGGGAGATAATTAATCACCTTTCGGTAATTTTTGTTGCAAAAGTCATTTATTAAATATACATGTTCAAAGCAAATCTTTCAAGCTAAATCAAATAAACGCAGACGGGAAATTAAAAATCACACTACACAAAAGCGGTAAGTCAAAACAAACAGAATCACAAAAGCGGATGTCCACATTCTTGATCTTCAAAGTTCTATAACTTCCATTAGTGGAATGAATTGTTAGTTCTCTTTGATTGCATGTGAACATTCACTTGCTTATTTGTATCCTATAAATAGAACTCATGTTTTGATGTAAAGACACACTTGTTAGAAAGAATAATGCAAAAGCTTTCATTTTCTTCATCTTCTTCTTTGATCTTTTGCTTTGAGTTTCTTTCATAACACGTTATCAGCATGAAGCTCTACCAATCTGAGGTAATACTGATTCTTATTTTTCATATTGGTTACTGTGTTGTATGATATACTTTTTAAAAATGCAATTAGATGATGATCCGTATTGTGCGGCTGGAATTTATTTGCCGTCATGATATCTAATATTATAATATGAGATAGAATAGGTATATGAAGTTATGGAAAAAGTTAACATATTCGTATTTCTTTTCATATTCTTTATAGTTAATTATTCATGTTCATATTCGTAACATGAAAGTATTAGGATGTACTAATAGCACGAACAATTTACGCCTAATGAGTGATAACATAATCTATTAATCTCATTGCAAGAATCATTTTTCTTATTATTTAGAATTTTGTATAGAAAGCTTATTCAAAATTTTGTTTAGCTAATACAACATATCATGCTTGTTTATTCTTCATGAATATTCCCTAAAAATTCCACATTCAAGCATTCTGAATGGATTATACAAAAAATTAATTTCATTATCACCGTTGATAAAAATTTGAGATATAGTTCCAGAATAATTATATTTGATATTAACAATTCTTGAAGGATTGTTCAAATAATGAATTTTACTTAATCATTATTTGTGAACCATCGTCAACGTTGACTTTAACGTTGAAACATCCCAGAAGGATTGTACAAGCAATGAAGATTTTATAATATAGTTCTTGAAGAACTATGTTTTGTCTTAATATTAAAGCATCCCGGAAGGATTTTTCAAAGAACGAATATATATTTTTGAGATATAGTTCTAAAAGAACGAATAATTTAATATCAAGCATTTATAAGAGATTGCAAAATAAAAATATTGTGATTTTCCTTTGTTGTTCTTGATAGATGTTTGTGGTGAGTTCCTGAAGAACTAGATCTTTGTTAACATATACTGAATTTTATACTTTTAATATATTTTTATATTGAATTTTATTTAGTTAACTCATTAGCATGTTTGATATTCTTAATAAAAAATTTAATAATTTAATATCGAGTATCTCTGAAGTATTGCGCAAAAGAATTGTTCTCGAATTATTAAGAGTGTGATATAATTCCTGAAGAACTTAAAATAAATTAAGATTAAAGTATCCCTGAAGGATTGCAAACAATCAAAATTTTATCATTGTTTCTGAAGGTTTAAGATAATTCTTGAAGAACTAAATATTTAATATCTAGCGTCCTCGAAGGATAACATAAATCATAACCTTCCTTGATGCTGATAGATTTATGATTGAAAATAAGATCTATTTTACCTTTGTATAACTTTTAAAATGAAGGTATTGAAGAGTTACACGGTGAGAATGTAATAAAGTTCTCGAAGATTTTTTTTTAAGGATCCCTGAAGGATCGCTCAAAAAAAGAAGTTTCTTGATAATTTTATGAAAATTTGGAATATAGCTCCCGAAGAACTAAAATTTAATAGTAAATCATCCTTGAAGGATTGCAAAGATTGTGATTTTACTTACTTATTGTTCATAGAGGTTTGTGGAGTTCTTGACCACAATTCATTTATATAAGATCTATTAGATCTTAGTATAAATTTTATCAAAATAATTAAAAAAAATTATTTATACCTCTTGAATGTGCTCCTGGAGTAGCTGAGAAAATAATATCAAGAAAATTTTGAAAGATAAATCACATTTGTGATTGAACATAAGAGTAGTCATCGATTAAAAATATGAAGTCTCACATGATAAATTAAACTTTATTTCTAGATCGAATGTTCCATACTATTTGTTTCGTACAATCGATGTTGTGTTTATGGTAAAATTTTGTTATTATGATTTATGATTATGATCTTTACTATTTATGAGTTTCCACAAGACATAAAAATTAGACGTAATGTCATCTCTTTTACATGTTCAATACTTATAATTTGTGCTCCACAATTTTAATTTTAATTTTTTAAAGAATGCTCCACATTATTGCTTTGCTAATAAAATTTTAATTATTGTGGTTGTGAATGTGATGTTATTACGTCTTTTGAAAAGATTAAGTTTAAGAATAATATTTTTTTGAATTGGGAACCTTGTTAGTTGACCAAAGAACTATAAATGAATTTGTATTATTGATTCATTCTAAAAAGTATATCTATACTATTACAAGGTTTCATGTAAGTATTGCTCCTTGAACTTGGTCTCCCTAAGGAGCACATTAATTTTATGTATATTTTGTTGGATTTTGTTTGTGAATGAAAGATGTCTTTTGTAAAAGACTAAAAATGATGCTATAATTATTGAAGGCTCCAGAAGAAAAAATATATTGTCCTTTGTAAAACTAATTTTATTATCACATTTGATTGTAAAAAAAAAAAAAATATTAAAGGCTCCAGAAAGAGCAAATATATTGTTATATGGAGTAATAGAATTACGCACTGAGAATGCATTATATTAGTGTAATATTGTTGTAAACCTGAAGTTTACATGTTATATTATTAGTGCAATGGAAGTGCATATTAGTAACTATTGTGTGTTACTAGTTCCCAGAGAAAGTTGACAATTTAAAAGAACGAGTCTCTCACTGATATAATGTGATATTTAAATTAATGCGAGATTATTATGTCAACAAATTTGACTAAGAGTTTATTTTCTGAACTTTTCAAAAAGCATTTGATAAGTATCATTTGTCAATTGATATTGAATAACCGGTAGCATATACTCATAAAAATGGACTTGAAGATCCATTCTTTAGACGTCTAAAGTTAATTATATAATTGATACTTACAAGACCATACCTTATAAACTCAAGTTTGGTTATAAGACCATGTCTTATAAACTCTATTTATGGAACCAATAATCTTGTATGTTCTGATATTGATTTGCATCATACCAACACATTACTATATATAAGTCCCCCTTAATCTATCATTGGTTTTAGGTTATAACCTAAAATTTCTCATCCAAGTGGGTTTTTGGATGTGTTGTGTATATCACAATTGCTCTAATATAATGCACTAAGATAAATCTTGAAAGAATATTGGAAAAATATATTTGATATATATGAATCTCCATCTATCATTAATTGTGTTAAGCCAACTTGTTTACAGCCAAGTAAGCTAATTATCAATTGATGGATTAGTTTTCCCAATATTAGGGGGAGATAATAAGCAGCTGGAAATGTGAACCTGAAGTTCAAATAAATTATTTGAAAGGAAATATTATTGTATCATCTTAATCCTCAGGATATAACTCATTTGCAAAGTTAAACAAATTAAATATCAGCTGCTAATGCTCCAAATGAAATAGATGTCCTTGTCGCATAATCTAATATGCAAATGAGTCTCAATCGTGCTTGAAGCATGGTAGATCAATCGGTTTCAAATATAAAAAGCCTCGAATAAGAAAAGGAGCTTAAAGGAATGATAACTCAAACGAGGATATAGAAACTCTAAAAGAGTTTTCTGACATAATTGATTTTTTTATGTTCCAGAAGAATCGATCAGGTACCTGAAATGTATGAAAAAGAAAGAGATCCCAATAAATTATGTCATGAATGGAATGAGATGGAACCGAAATAAAGTCAACGTCGACGTGTTTTTTTGGATATAATATAGCTCTATATGTGACAAATGATAATGAGGATCATGAATTCCAGTCTATTAAAGATAAAATATTTGCAGATGGAAAAAGACAATTCCAGTAAAATCAAACTGGCTTTATAAAGCTTAATCTTTTGGACCTGTAGTCCGCACACTCGAAGATGTAAAGTTAATTAAATATGTATGATTTTTCGCGCGAAAAGAAAATTAAAATGGTAAAATACATATACATAGAGTTTGATATGTTCACCTGAAGTGAATAGGTAAATGTCTACCATTTATTTTTAAGAGACATGTATTCCTTAAAGACATATTCACCTGAAGTGAATTCAAGAACTTTTTCATACTTGATTGAGTTCAGTAGCACATGAAAGACTCAAATTATATGAAAGATGTGCTACAATATATTTGTATGGCTCACTTGATAGTGATGATTATATTAAACTCCCTGAAGGATTTCATTTGCGTAAGATATACTATCAAAGTTATTGAAAAGATGACATCATTTGTCCATTTTAAGGATATGGAAATGAATTTCTTATAATCAATTTTATGATAATCGTATATATCATTAGAATTCTTGATGAGATTCTAAAATTTGTTATATAAAGGTCGATATGAACAAACCTAATTGATTAGTAATAAAATGATTGTGATGTCACTTGATGTGAGTAAAGATCACGTCCTCAATAAAATTATGAACAATTTGAATTAGTCAGATATTGCAGCAAAATCAAACATTCAGTTTGGATCTTAAAGAAACAACAATATCATCTGATCATTTGAAAATGTTAGCAAATGAAGAATACTCTTTGTTAAGGATTATGATTTCACACATACAAGAAACTTGTAACATTCTAATTTTATAAGGAGACTTTTCCTACAACTCCATATGAAGACAATATCTCAAGAACTGCTAATTTGGAGAAGAGCATGGAGATATATCATATCTTTCTATATAGTCACCGTCAAGTAAAGGTTTTGGTAACTATCATAAAAGATTATTTGACCTTCTTCACCTTACATATAATTGTCTTTATGAGGGGGAGACTCAAATGTGTTCTGCACTCTTTTTCCCTTAACCATGGTTTTATCTCATTGGGTTTTTCTGGTAAGGTTTTTAATGAGGCAGATTATGACACAAAAGGATGTTGTACTCTTTTTCCTTCACTATAATTTTTTTCCATCGGGTTTTTCTCTAGTAAGGTTTTAATGAGGCATATCCTCGATGAACATCCAAGGGGGAATGTTATGAATATTAGTGGATGTCCACATTCTTGATCTTTCAAGTTCTACAACTTCCATTAGTGGAATGAATTGTTAGTGCTCTTTGATTGTATGTGAGCATTCACTTGCTTATTTGTATCCTATAAATAGGACTCATGTTTTAATGTAAAGACACACTTATGAGAAAGAATAATGCAAAAGCTTTCATCTTCTTCTTCTTTGATCTTTTGCTTTGAATTTATTTGATAACCATTACTTTGATCATTAATCATGTCCCGCTTAATACGTTCTCTTGACCATGTTTCTATAATAAAAGCAAATACTACCATTTCAACATGACAATCGTTTCTTTTGGGGTAGAAAACTGGAAGATAATGCCACCCGCCAAACTATGTGGACAACAGCTGTGATGCAACACTTACCTCCAATTTGGCTTAGCGTCAGGGATGGGTTGAGTTAAGACCTCTCACATTATTACACACTTTAAAGAAAGTTATCACTTATATTATCTTCTTTTTTTTTTTTTTTTATATCTTCAACATAAAAGTAAGAAGTCATTGGAATATTTTACTTTCATGTTGTTTAATGTAAGTGTTTTTTCCCTATTTTTTTAAAAAAAAAAGCTAAAATGATATAAATAAAAATGACCGCTAATCGCTTTAGCACAAGGAGTGCCAAAACGCCTAGACACTAACAAAGTTCAAACAATCCTGTACAACGTCAATAAGGTGCAAAAACAAAAAACAAAAAAAGAAACAGAACAACAAGCTAAAAAACTGAGTTTAAGCAAGTTAAAGGACCCCGCCGCCATATTTGATAATCAAAATCAAAATTAGCATATTTCGATTTCAACCACCAAAATGATTGAAGCTTTACCCTTTCACGTAATGCAAGCAAGTTGTCCTGTTTTCTTTGAAAAATTCTATTATTTCGTTCTTTCCATATTGTCCAAACAACTGACAGCCAAATAATGTGCATGGATTCAGTTGTCTTTTTGGAAGAACCCCGAAAGCCACCAAACTGATGCAAGTGCTCGAAAAACTGACAATAAAAAACTGTTGAGAGACCAAGTCAACTGGAGATAAGCTTCCACAAATAACCAAAGAAACTGCACGTAATAAATAAGTGTTCGTTATCCTCATTCGAACGGCAGTTAGCAACACAACCTTGTTCCTTGTTCAGATATTAGTACTACCCTCCTTTGGAAGATTTTATCTCTAGTAGGAGTCCGATTAAGAAAGAGACGCCAAGCAAAAATCAACACTTTTAGAGGCACCATTTTCATCCACAAGAAATTGGTATTATTATGCTACTGATATCTATCATGCTCCGTTTCTGTTAAAAAATAATAAGAAAAACTAACAGCGTAACAGTTAGACGCATGTAACTTCCAAATTCATTTATCAACACGGTCAACCTGAAAAGAGAAGATAGATATGCGAACAATACACTCCCTCAACAACTTCTCCTCCCACGAAATAACCTCCAGCTAACACCCCACCCTCTCGCAAACATGGCAGCCACCGTATCTAATTTGTTCTCCGCTAACTCAAGCAATCTCACAAACTTAAAGTTTTTTTAACTCATAAAAATATTAATAATAATATATATATATATATACTATATATAGAAATTAATTCCATATGAATTTCCACTTTTGCCCCTAAAAGGGGCAATTTGGTCATTCAATAATTCATGGCTTTGGTTGAGTGTCACCTCACCAATGCCTTATGAATTTCTATTTTTGCCCCCTCACCAATTTTTTTTTTAACTATTTTTCAATTTTTATATTTTTTATAACTTTTAACTATTTTCCAATTTTTACATTTTTAACTATTTTTCAATTTTTTCTCTCAAATTCAGTTGCTTCTACACCACCGTTGTGGGAGATTAAGGTACCGTTTGATCCTCTTTTTTTCAACTTCTCTACATTTTTAAGGAGAAGTTAGGCCAAACACAATATCAATTAAGTACTTACTAAAAAAAGTAGCTTTTTTGAATGCATTAAATTGAATGGAATGAGCTTTGGCCAAAAGTTGTTGAATGCTACTTCAAAAAACTACTTCTCGACAACTTATTTCACAAGTACCTCTCTTCAACTTACGCTGGGAACCTTTTCTTTTATTTCTTAATATTATATTTCAATATGTTTTTTCTTCCATTTAATTTAATTTAATTTTTTTGAACCGTTCCATTTAATTTTATTTAAGGAGGTTCCATTTAATTTTATTATCTCTTCTCAAAGGAATTTTATTATCTTTCTATCACTTATATATTTAATTTCAATATCGTTTAAACATCACAACCTCACAAAT
>Ga0315913_1005114_pt1 | contig 15932 bp, 9 predicted proteins | sample MpolsnodulesMG_FD_207736 | JGI IMG/M metagenome (GOLD analysis project Ga0315913, IMG submission 207736) | Medicago polymorpha root nodule microbial communities from Los Angeles, California, United States - small nodules | ecosystem: Host-associated > Plants > Roots > Nodule | place: USA... | reverse complement strand
GAAATTTGAAGAATCTTAATCGTCGCTAACATTATGCAATCAAAAACAAGTTAACTCATAAACTCTTGCTCTACTACAAACAGACTAAATTGCAAACCCCCTATCTTTTATTATATTTTATTGTTTATTGTCCCCAAGTAAGTAACACAAATTTCGTAATTGGAACGACAATCCCTATGCATACGATAGTTTACTTACACTTTATTATTTGGTAAACGATTTGACACACTTTCCTAAATCCGACCATCAACGGTCAACAAAGCGACCACCTTCACTCTGAGAGCATATTGACGCTTGGGATCTAAATACACATGTTTCACAAACCTAGTCAACAGGGTCAAATAGGAAAAGTGCACGTAAAAGTAACATGTCTCCTAATCCTCCTAAGCCATATCTGGGTAAAGTCAATTTCCCACACAATCGTTCATGCATGAATTTATTGAAAAAGGTGGTGGATGTAGTTGGTGATGGTCATTGTTGTTTCCATGTAGTTACGGGCCTAGGAAATATGTCTGTTGATGATTATCAGATGATTGGTTATCAACTTATAAAAGAGCTTATTAGTGAAGACATTGACTGCTATCGTCGATTGATTGGTCGGATAAACGATTGAAAGAGGTCTTACACCCTCTAGCTGGTGATGGTATTGGTCCTGCTCCAACGGATAAATAGATAATCATGTCAGATATGGGTTTCCTTATTAAAATAGAGATACATGAATATGGTGGTTCTATTGTCCATCAAGAAAGGGCAATCGAAAACTTTTTTCCCTCTACGCAGTGAACCTTCGCATATAGACCGAATGATGTGTCTAGCACATGTGAATAACAACCATTTTACGATGGTATATTTGAGGGATGGTTGTCCAATTCCTCCCACTTTCATGCTATGAAGAGAACATTGTCGTGAAGATGCAAAAAAATGGGAAGAAAGATATGTCGGTAGGATGATTGCCTATAATGAATTATGTCGAACGGCGGGTTATGAGGTAATAGGAGATGATGATTTCTACCTTGTTGGAAACCTTGACCTTGAAGATAAGGTTGCTGCTCATAAGAAGGTCAGAGATGGAGTCAAGATTGAAAAGGATAAAAGCATTAATCTTGATGATATAGTATAAATCTTAGGGAAGATTAATTGAAATGTATATCATTAACAACTACATAATGATTTTTTGATATAATGATATATATATGATTTTTTGATATAATTATAAACTCATTGTCTTTTATAATGTTTTATATAATGAAAATTGTTGAATCCACAAAGACATGAAATCATGTTGCAAGCAGATTTCGGATTCCATAATCCAAAAAATGGTTCGGATTTCATAATCCAAACGAAATGTATTTTCGAGAAGAAAAAAATAGGATGTTCGAAAACTCCGGATGGAAAAAGTAATAGTTAACATTTTTTCCATTCGATATGAGATTAACTCACACTTGAGCCCAACACAATGCATATAGTATTTGGTTAAAATACATGTATAATTAGGTTTACATTTGGTAGCATATTTATCCACTTGAAAACATTTAAGCCTAAATAAGAAAAATAAACACCTGTGTCTCAATTTCAGGTTGGTGGTTTATTTCCAATGCTCCATAACTGCATCTTTGATACCGTTCAATTGTCTTGGCAATGCTAAAACCATAGCTAAAAATTAGCATAATTATTTATATATTTTTTGAAATTAAGGAAATGGAAGGATAAAATAACGAAGACCATATAAATCACATAAAAAAATACAGCCAAGCAAAAAGACCCAAAAATTATCACTTCATTCCCTCAAAAGCTACAACCATGGATTATACATCGTATAGTTTTTTTATTACATTATAGTAAATATTCTAGTGCAATGTTGTATGTAGGATTCAAACCAACATAATTATTTATATATGGTTGTACTAAACACAGACTATCTAATATTACAATTTAATGGAAGATGTATCCATTCATAAAATAAAGAAAGAGTCCCCCTTTTCGTAGCTAGGAGTCATTTCCAAGAGTAGAGTTTTGTGGTGTGACATGCATGAATTCTATCTAATAAAAGAGTGAGTGTTAGAGAGTGTTCAGAAGTGAGTGCTGCTAGCATTTTCTCTTGACACTAATTATCAATATATCGCATGATTTAACCAAAAACTACACTCTAATCGGTGAGGTTGTGGAATAATTTTGCAGGTAATCCTATAACAATATATATATTTTTTTAATAAAGGGCTGAAAAGCCTGATAACAAACACAGGGTTTAATAGGGCTGAAAAGCAATCCCATGATGATGATTCCTAGTCCGTCACTTTCCATGATGATTCAGTTTTAGAGCTATATACCTATTCTTCAAAGAATTAATCATGTTCACCATGCATTTATATAAGGTGTTGGGGAGATCAGAGAAGTGTAAAAAACTAAAATGAGATCAGCCACTGCATATCCAAAAAAATAACTAAACACATTAATTATATGGTATGGATGGATCTGAGAATAATTTTTTGGTGTGGCTAAAACAATAATGTCGAAAAACCTAAACACATTAATTAAAGACGATAGTTGTTCTTTTGCCTCCACACAATTTCTATATAAATGATTCGTTATCTTTATATATAGAAGTTGTTAAGTCTCCAAAGCAATTTTTTTAGGCAAAAAAGTTGTTAAAAATTTTCTAAATTTTTTGCCTTTTTTATGATTTTATCATGCACAATGTTGCAAACCATTCTTTAACGGATGATAGTATTCATAGTTGTATTTGTTTTTTTAGGGGTATTTGGTTGTTTTTTAATATGTATTTTTAGTTTTTCTACAATTTGATGGAATCAACAAGCAAATAATTTAAGGATTTCCTTTTAACAATCTATCTAATTTGAAAACGAGAAGTCAAAATTATTCAAGGGTTTGATTATTTGTCTTTTGAAAGCAATAATTCATGCTCAATGACCACTATCACTTTATACTAATAGGTCTCCAAAAGCTTAATAAATTATTATAAAATTTGTTCGTGAGCATATCCACAATGCTACTTCACTTGTTACTGTATATATGAGTTTTATTTCATTTTTAGTTAATGAGTATTTTAAGTAAAAATTTATCCAAAGATGTGATGGATCAGTCTTTATTATTATTATTATTATTATTATTATTATTATTATTATTATAATAATTAGAGAATAGTCATGCATAAATTAATCCTAACCCTAACACCCAATTTGCCTATTTTTGCTTCCATTTTGCCAACTATTTTCAATTTTGTCCTCCCACAAAACTCCTTTATCAATTAATTATTAATTATATGTCTCTCCCAACCCCAATCCTCTCAATATTTATGTTACATTACAAGTCCTAATTGCACATAATTATTTTCTATTACTAAATTTCCATTCTCTCTTTCGGTTACTAAATTTTTACATCAACATCTAATCTCTCCCATAACAGTACATTGTTTCTCCACCCACTCAACAAAATGATTATTATGTGGGTATTAGTATTTCTCATGTCGTGATGCCAAAATGTTATAGGTATGAATTCTTTGACCACTTATTGTGTCATGAATCAATTATTTCTCACTTTTTCTTTCACATTCTTCTATTTTTCCCTCCAAATCATTCTAATTTATTTTTTGACGTTTATTTTATTTTATATGCATATGATATACTATTGAATTTAAAAGTTTTGTAATTTGATATTTGTTACTATTATTTATTTCTTTACATGGTTTTATTGATCTCTATTATTTTATTTCTCATATAATCTAATGGTGTTTCCACATTTTTTTTTCTTCTTTTGGCCATTATCAATGAGTCATTTGTCTTCTTTATAGGTACGATGGTGATTATATTGTTGTTTGAAGTGGTGGATAACATCAAAGTGTTGGCCTAACGATGGTTCTTTGCAAGACAACATCGATTTTATTTATGCATTTTGAATGGACATGATATCCTTTAAGATGTATGGTGTGGTAATTTTTATCCTTCATTAGGTGTTTGGTGGTTGTGTGGCTTTATGTGTTTTGAGGTTCTCGATCATGTAAAAAAAATGTAGATCCCTTTTTCAGGACATTAAGAATTTTATTTCCAAAACGTTGACTCCTTCCACTAATATAATTCACTACTTTTTTTCTTGGTTGAATTAATATTGGTCACTATTAATATTTATTGTTAAATTTGAAATATTTTACTGTTAACCCGTGCAACGGTTTGCACACAACTATCTTTCTATCTATTTTAGATGTATTGTAGGTAATAATTGTATCATTCTAATTAGAAATTCTTTTTCTTATATATTATTTAATAAAAAGTTGAAATTCTTATTTTTATATATTACAAAAAAAAAAATCATTATGGATAGCATGATTTTTTTATCTTAATCCGTTTTCAATTTTTATTATGGATCCGTTTCTAATATTGTTGGATATCCTTAGATATTTTGGTGAATTTTTACTCCAAAAATATACCAAAGATTTACTTAGTCACTACAATAATTAACTTTTTGTGCACCACACAGGTCCAAGTACTAGTTAAATTCTTAAAGACATCCTTAATATGTCTTAGAAATGGTGGTTGGGCCTAACACAACCCCACAAAACCGGCTTGTAAGGTGAGGATTGCCCCCACTTATAAACACATTGTCAGGTCATGTCCTGTCTCATGTGGGACTCTTAACACACCCCCTCACGACCAACATTATTGGGCTTGGTTCGTTGACATAAATGGTGGGTGGCCCGATAGCGGAAACCTGATAGCAGGTGGCTCAATGGATCTTAGAGAGGCTCTGATACCATCTTAGAAATCGTGGTTGGGCCTAACACAACCCCACAAAATCGGCTTGTAAGGTGAGGATTGCCCCCACTTATAAACACATTGTCATGTCCGATGTGGGACTCTTAACAATATGTAAATTGTATTTGGAAAAGCTTTGGTGCGACTATAGCCACACCAAGTCATATAATGGATCAGTCCATGTTATATGGTTTACCTCTCTTATATATATTCAAACATTTAACTTATTCATAGTCGAGACTAATCACTCACACTTGATTAACTAACCACACACTTTTGGTGCTAAATTTTTCTGTTTTCTGTTGCTAATTTGCAAATTTATGGCTATTGGTGGTGAGAGATTAGGATGTTTGGCTATTCAAGTGGATGTTTGATGGCAGCAACTGTTCTTTTTAAACAACCAAGAAAACTTAATGAATCCAATGGAAATAAGTACAAACGATGCAAACTGGATGAAGCACAAGCAGCAACTAATGCAAGGTGGGGGCTTGGTAATCATTTAGAAGTTCTATTTAGAGTACCCGTTTGACTTGAGTATTGGTGGAAATTATGCTATGGATAGTTTTTTGGTTCATCCATTTGCAAGTATAATTGATTGGTATGCTTTTGGTGGTTGTTAATCCTTGATGTTTTGAATTTATTAGCTTTGGAATAGCTGGTCCTACTAGTGTTTTAAGCGTATGCAACTTTGATAGTTTCATTATTCTCCTTATTTCCAACTGGTGTTTCTATCCTGGTGTGAAAGATGTGTAGTGTTAAGGGTGTTTCCCTTAGGGTAGAACTGCTCCTGGCATAACAGTGTTCAGCTTTGGTCTTTGTTTTGTATTTAGGGTTCTTTTGATGTTTATCATGCTTACAACCATTTTCTAACAACTTTTTTACAACTATATCTTTTATACTCATGTTATCTTCTTATTCTTTCTTCTTTTTTCTCTCCGGGTTTTTTTTTTTTACGTTGTCTCTCCATTGTTTTTTACCAATAAAAAAAGTGAAAAAGTAATTTGTTACCAAAGTTGTCATAAATAATTGTTTAAATATCACTACTATCTAAAAAATATTAGTCAAAAAAAGATGATATATACAAATTATATCTTTTTAAAATAACCATGACAAAGGTCAAAAAACCACTTGTATGAGAAAAATGCTGCTATGCATGCCAATAATAGTAAAATGCTGCTATGCATGCCAGTAATTAATAATATCCAAAAATATTTGTCAGTTGAAGAAACGGTCTATATATATAAATAACCTAAAATTAATTACTTCTGATCGAATTCAATTTCAAGGATTTCCCCATATTTTTAAACGGACATGCTAAATCCCACTAGGGGCATTGAAATGAGCAAAATACAGATTTTTGTAATTTTTTTTTTTTTTTTAGATTATAGAATTTATAGACTTTTTAAAAGTAAGGGCCCGTTTGTTACAGCTTTTTTTATAAGAAAATCACTTTTTTTTAAAAAAAATAATCACTTTTTTTAATATTGCATCTGTTTGTTACAGATTTTTAAAAAAATCAGAATCTAAAAAAAATCTAAAAACTGCTTCAAATGAGAAGCTGTTATGAGCAGTTTTTTTTTTAATAGATTATTTTTAGAGGAGAGAGAAATTTGTTACGGGATTTTAACAAAAAAGATATATTTAAAACAAACTAAAATTCCAATCATATCCTTGTTTTGCTATATATACAAAGACTAGTCTTCCTTTTTTCACAGCCTAATCGTTATTCTTCTTTCTATTCTCTAAACAAGTGAGTTCCCTCTTTTATGTTTTTGCTGCAGATCATCTAAGTTGTGAAGATTAGCAATTATATTATCTTTTTGATTCATTCATAATTGAACCTGTATATTTTTTTTTTCTGTTTCTCTTTCCATTATCATATTTTTATATATTTATTTTCGATGACAATGAATGAAAAGAGGGTATAGATACTACAACTATGCTCGAATATTTTTTTAAATATGATATGTTAATTTTTATTTAAGGAATATGTTATGTTACTATTTTATTTGAATTCATGTTGATAATTTTATGTAATATCTTGTGTAAATTTTTTGAATGTAACAAATACGTAGATAGTATGTTATTTTTACAACGTAAATGCATTTTTTAATTAACATACTTGTTTTCATACATAAAAAAGTAATTTTTTTGGACAACCATGTTATATTTGGAGAAAAAAAAATTGTGTCCTTTATGGTAATTTTATAATAAAAAATTACTTTTAGAAAGTTGTATCCAAACAAACTAAAAATCACTTTTTAAAAAAAAAGTGATTTTTGACATGGTAAACAAAAAAAAAATAGATTCTGATTTTTTAAAGAATCTCTAAACAATAATCTCTAAATTATTTCATGTCAAAATCACTTTTATTTTAATCTGTAATAAACGGACCCTAAGTTTATAGTCTTTTTGAAAATAAACCAGGTTTGGTTCCGTAAGAAAAACGACGAAAACAAACAATTATTAGATGTTTTTACTTTGTTTGTTCTTTTTGGTGTAATGTAATTAAACTTTATAGCTCTTTCATAAAACATCTTGTGCTTTGAATAACATCTTTTATTCTGTAATATAAGTTTTATTTTAACTTGTTCAAAAAAGAAAAAAGAAAACACTGTCAGTCAAAATGTTCCTAAAACAAAGACTTGAGGTATTATTCTGCTGTAAGATGCATATCAAATAAAGGAATCGAACAAATGCACGATGAACGTGAACTTTGGACAGGACAAACAAAAAGCCAAAAGTAACATTTGTTTCTCAATTATTAATTAATTTTGCTTATAAAAAATTATAAATTATATAATTAAAATCATCCCTTAAATTGAATGATAATTATTTATTTTTTATTTTACATTTTTTTGTACTATCAAATGCTAATTTATCTTTCCATGGAAAAGAATCATATCCTGATAATGCAAGGGTATCAAAGATCAAAGATAAGAAACATACATGTTTCCATATCAAAAATAATTTTGCTCAAGACCGACAGAACATCAAAGACATGACCTCACTTAGGCATATTATTATTGAACTTAGAGACAAGAAAAAAAAAATGACTTTGAATTATTATTTTTTCAACAATTCTATAAAATTTTGAAGCTCCATAAACGGAGACCATCCTCCCTCTTCTAAACAGTTTTCCTTTCTTTAATTTTCCATGATTAAAAATAAAAAATAAAACCTAGTTTTAGAAGGAAAAATTTCAATCTGCAACTAAAAATAATTTACTACTTGGAGAAATATTACTAACAATTATATACAAAAACCATTCATCTCATTTTTCTTTTGTCGCCTGGTGGCTAGATTCACATACATTATATGTGGAGAAGTGGTGAATCCGGGGTCCGAACACCGGCCCCTGCACAAATGAGGTCTCTGTAATCTCATTTTTTATTATGCGCATATATATGATGAAAGGATTTAATTTATGATAATTAGTAGATTTTAAGCATATATATCATGACAGGGTTTAATTTACTCATTAATGTTTTTTACAATATTTTTACTAAATGTTGAATCAAACCATAAACAGAAAGAACAAAAAGAAATAATTTGATCAAATTCATCATGTAAATTACCCTCTTTCAAATTGTGTCTGCAATCTAGTTACTCCCTTATCAAATCCAACCCAAAGAATCAGAACATAACAGACCATAAACAAAAAAAGAGATAAAAAAATATCATGGTGAAAAATATGTGCACAAATTTTTCACCAACAGGATATAATCTTTAAAAAATCAATTAAACAATTCAAGCCAGAGCCAGAAAAAAAAAGATCCAAACATAATTAGTATCAAAGATTTTTCACACAAGAAAAAAAAAACAAGATTCATGTACCTAGTGCCACTGCAGAATTCATAGAGCTTTCCACGGCTAGAGAAAATAATGAGAGCAACCTCAGCATCACAAAGGATAGAGAGCTCATAAGCCTTCTTGAGCAACCCATTTCTTCTCTTTGCAAATGTAACTTGACGATTTATTTTGTTCTCAATCCTCTTTAGCTCTACCTTTCCCCTACCCATTATTTTATTGCTTTATATATTTTTTTTATGACAAAAAAAAAATTGCTTTTTCAGAATACCAGAAGAAAGAGAAATTAGAGTGAGTATATATAAATAATAAATATATTTTGTAGACTATTTTCTGCAAAAAGTTTCTTCTACCTCTTGTTTGTTTGTGTAAGGTATTTTTTTCTTTGTTTACAAAACCTCTTGTTTGTTTGTGTAAGGTTATGATGATATGATATGGTATGTCCTTGAGTTTTTGGTAGTTATGGTTATTACCTAAAGGTTTTGTTTAATAAAAGGTAGATATTGCGTATATATTGGCCATTTTTTAAAGTAGGTGAAAGTAACCTCTGTAAAGATAATGCAGTTGCTATCTATCCTAGCATACTAGCCCTAGTGCTCACATTATATCGGATGCCACAATAATAACTCCTGTCATTTTCGGTTCTTCATTAAAAATATTGGCTATATGTACTAACAAAATAATTTTGTATGAGGTATAAGTTTTTTTTGCTTTTTCACTTGATCAATTTAATGATCAAACGGTGGAAATAAGCTTGTCTATAGGACAACATTTACTTCATATACATAAATAGCGCAAAAAATTATCTAAATTTTTGTTCTTCATCTTTGTTATACCGGTTTGAATATAGTAATAACATTTATTTGAAAAAATTACACTATTATTTCTTTAAAGATGAGTTATATTTTTTGAATTATACTTTCTTTCTTGAGACTTTGTTTGGGAGTTAAGGGATGAAGATGGTTTTAAAGATAATTTGAGGAGGAAAGGAAAAATGAAACGATGGTAGTTTCCCATTTTATTATATATATGAAGGTTTTTTTTTTCATCATTGTATCAAAACCCTTTAATATGGAGGCACTCAAATTAATATTAGGGTAGGGTTTTGAAATTTTTTCAACTCATTCTCATAATTTTATATGAAAATAATTTTTTATGAGCAAGATTTTTATTATATGTAATAAAAAAGGATATTACAAACCAAACAAGTCTAAAATCAGCATTGAAGCAAGAGGAATATATACCCACATTTTATGAAGGGATTACAAAACTCCCACCAAATTTATGTGCCGGATATTTAAACATAAATTCAATACAACATGTCCTTATAAATAACAGGCTTAAATAAGTAAATTGTGTTTCCGTTAGTTCGCGTGTTTTATGTTTTTTGTCATGTAGTTCGCGTGTTTTATGTTTTTTGTCATGTATCTTTTTTTGTTGTAAAATAACCATGTAAGTTATAAATGTTTTGGTTTTGGTTCCTGCTATTATCATCTGTTGCAAAAATGTGTATGTGGTAAGTAGAGGGTGATGTGGCGGCATGTGACGTGGTACACCACGCTAATGCGTCGTTTTAGATGGTGAGTCACAAAGTTAGAGAGACAAAAACCAAAAAAACAAAATTCATAGAGGGACCAATGTAACACTCGATTTTAATATTAGTTTATTAGTATTATTATTAGATAATATTAATATTATTATTACAATTATTAGTGATTGATTAGTTGATATTCTTACTCAAATTATTCGCAATTATTTAATTATAGGTAATGAGGAAGTAGATGGGTATAGAATGGGAGAAAATAATATTTAGGAAGAAAATAATGTTTTTAGCAAGAATAAGAAAGCAGAGTGCAAACAAAGGTGGATTAGTAAAACTGGGTAGAAAGGAGCGTAAATAGTAAGTGGAGTGGTGCTTTAACGATTTAGAGGGGGGGTATAAACAGCAAGGCTACGTGTAGTTATAAAAGAATAGTAACCAATTTATGGGTGCAGGTAGTAAACATGCCTAAAGAATTATGTGTGGAATTTAAACCCAAGTAGTGACTTTAAATTGAGGAGAACAGCAAGGCTACGTGTAGTTATAAAAGAATAGTAACCAATTTATGGGTGCAGATAGTAAACATGCCTAAAGAATTATGTGTGGAATTTAAACCCAAGTAGTGACTTTAAATTGAGGAGAACATTAGAGAATTAGGGTTACAAAAAAAGAAAAGAAGTCAGAGAGCAAAGGAGAACTAGGGTTTTGGAGGAAAAGAGGCCAAGGAAATATAGCGAGAAAACTTAGGGAGAGAATCAACCGTAGAATTCATCTTTGCCGCTAACCATTGAGGTAAGATGGGAGTTTTATTCAACATAAAGGTTGTATATTCATGTGGATAGCAATGAGTCTTTAATCTCCGGTATTTTATTTTTATTTTTATGATGAATCCTTGCTATATTGTATTCTTTTATGTTGCTGTAATTATGTGTTTGATTTTCGTTTCTGAATTGTAATGTTTTCATGTTAAATTTGTGATTGAAATATGGTGAAGATGTGTTTTGATATGTATAAGAAAAAGTGAGTGAAAACTCATGGAATTAGAGGTATAGTTGATGTTTTAAGGTGTAATAAGTGTTAAATCGAAGCATAACAACCTTAGGTAATGTTTTCTATCGTTTTGGGGTCTTAAGGGTTTGAAAAACTGGAATTTTTTGATAATTTAGAAGTAATCACGAAGCTAAAACTCTGTTTTCCAGGTCCTTAATTCGATTCAAATGTATTTTATTGGTATTCATGCATTCATCATCGAGTATATTTGAAGATGTTGTTTTTGATGTTGTATTCAAAAAAGGTGTTGTATATAAGGATGGTGGGATAAAATCAGTAACATACCTCTAATATCCAAAATTAGTGAGTATGTTTGATACTTTATGCATATAGGTCGAGTTTAGGAGTATTGCATTTGTAATTGTATTCTATTCATGAGTTGTGAATTCATAAATCATAATAGTATTTGTTTAAATGTTTGGTGCCTACTAGTGAATGTTAAACGATGTGAATATTAAGTGATGTGATAATTAAGTGTTGTGATTATTAAATGATGCGATTATTAAGTGACGTGATTTGTATAATATTTGATTATTGAACGATGATAATTTATGTGACTGTATGTGTATTTATATATGTTATCTCTTTGAGTCTACTCATGATGTTTATGCAATTGTATTATTTTGAATGTATACTCACCACATAGTTGCGGGTTGAACGCCTATACCTTTATATTGTACTAATACGCATGATGAAGAACTTTAGAAGTTGTGAGTCTTGGTGGATTGCGAAGAGCTTTTCTCGTCAACTTCTATCACTTGCTAGGAGTTTTATTTTGTGCCAATGCTCTGATTCTATAACACTTGGATCGGGGTTTCTTTTACTTTTCAGATTATGTTTTAAAAATTATGATTGAAATCAGTTTAATTTCTATGATGATATTACTATGTTTTGAACTTAATTTCGCTGCACTATTTTTAACTAAATTGAAGTGTTTTTGAATGATGAGAATGTGTGACACCCTTGTATGATTAACTATTATTTATTTATTAATTTATAAAAATACTAGTTGGGGTTAGGGTATTACATCGTTGGTATTAGAGCAGGTTGGTCCAGCCAGACCAAGTTATAACTTTGTTAATTCCCTTGTATGCGACAAGCATGTAAGTGTTGTCAATGCTCTCTTTTGTTCTAATAGATGATTATTTGGTGTGGAGAACGAAATAGCTGGAAAGAACAACCAAGCAATCGCTAACGATATGACTATAATGGCACAAACACTGGCGCATGCAAACACTTCTATTCAGGGACAACATAACCAACATAGAGGGGCTGATGAACTCCAGCTAGATAGGTTCATGAGGAACAACCCACCTGCCTTCAAGGAGAGGTATGATCCTAAGGGGGCGCAATGGCGAGTACTAATGAGCAGAGGGTCAAGCTAGTGACACATATACTGGCAGAGGAAGCTGAGTAGTGGTGGGAAAACACCAATCAGAGACTATAGGTAGCATGTACTACAGTTACTTGGGAAGGCTTTAGGGAGCAGTTCTTAGGAAAGTATTTTGGAGCTGAAATCCGTAACAAGAAAGAGATAGAGTTTCTTGATCTGAAGCAAGGAAGCAAGTCAAGTGTTGACTACGCAACAAAGTTTGAGGAGCTTGATCAATTTTGTCCGCACTACAATGTTGTGGGAGCTGAAGCCTCTAAGTGTGTGAAGTTTGAAAGTGGATTACGTCCCGAGATCAAGCAACTCATTGGTCATCAAGAGATCCATCAATTCTTGGTGTTGGTTAACAAGTGTATGATCTTTGATAAGGACACCAAGGCCATATCAACTCGTTACAAGATTATCAATGACAGGAAGGGTAAGGGTCAAGACCGTGGCAAGCCCTATGTGTCTCCAACGTATAAGGGAAAAAAGAAGGTTGCTGGTGAGAATGAGAAAAGTGGGGGAGGCCTGAGGTGGTATGGGACATTGTATTGCTGAATACAAGAATCTAACTTGACTTGTTTCAAGCATGGGAAGGCAGAACACCTTGCAGATGAATTCAAAAGTACGGAAGTGGTTTGTTACAATTGTGGGGAATCTAGTTAGATCAGTACTAATTTTCAGAAACCAAAGAAGGTGAATCCGGTTGGGAAGGTCTTTGCTGTGAGTGGGGAAGAGACCTCGGGACCAGACAACCTCATTTGAGGCACATGTGTCATTAACGATATTCCTCTGATTTCTATTATTGATAATGGTGCGACACATTCGTTTATTTCTCTCAATTGCGTTAAAAAGTTAAAATTAGTATGTCTTTAATGTCGATTAGAATGATCATTAATACCTAAGCTAACGGATTAGTGACTATTTCATTAGTTTGTGTGAATTATCCTTTGACAATTTATGGGAGGGATTGTGGGATCGATATAATTGTCTTCCTCTAAGACAAAAAATGTCATTCAAGGAATGAATTAATTAGAGTTCGACTGTGTTTACATAAATTGTTGTGATAAGACTATTTTATATCCTGAAACCGAGGAGAAAGTATAAGGGAACTTCTTGATTTCCACAGAAGTAGAGATGTCCTTGCATGAAGAATCTCGTGTGTTTATAATTTTTTCTTCCATGAAGATTGAGGTAAGTCGGAGGGTGGTGATGTACCTGTGGTGTGCGAGTTTTCAGATGTTTTCCCAAATGACATTTGTAATTTACCTCAAGAAAGAGATGTCTACTTCACTATAGACTTAGTACCTGGAACTAGTCATGTGTCGATGGCACCATACATGATGTCTACTTCAGAATTGGGTGAGTTAATTAAAAAATTAGACGGGCTGCTTGAAAATAAGTTTGTCAGGCCTAATGTTTCATCGTGGGGGGGTGCCTGTTTGGTTGGTTATAAAGAAGGATGGTATTGTTAGCCTGTAATTTCGACAGACTCATTTAGCACGGCCAACATTTGGCTGACCTTTAACTTTGCATAAATCGAAGGCTTTTCTCATTTCAAGTTGAGGAATTCGACATGATGGCAAGCCTAGCGTGCATAGTCAGAAGTTCGACAGAACAAGGCTTAAAATCAAGTATTCAAGGCGGGAAAACACATTTTCATGCTTGAAGATGGTTTCCTTAGTATGAACGTGGGGCAAGCGGTTGTCCAAGATGGGAGAAGTGCTGATCATGGGATTAATGGTTTGCCAGTTAGTTTTTTTTAGTATAAATAAGTGTTTCCAAGCCAGAAAATGGGTCTTAAATCATTTATAGAATCATTTATTGAGGAAATTAGGTCACATAGAATCATTTATTCATTTTCACAAAACTTTTGAGAGAGGTAGAGAGAAATGTTGAGGCAAAATCCCTAAGTAATTTTAAAGATAATAAACCATTATGATTAAAGAATTAATGGACTTTGATTAATTCCTTGGTATTTAACTTGTGCTCTTGAGTGTTTTAATAAGACAGGAACAACGTTTAAATCATACCAAGATTCAAGAAATCAAAGGACATTTAAATTCATGATCTAACATTGAGGTCAGAAAGTTAGATCAGGATTTTCAAGCAGAGATCAAAAGGTTGTTCTTATACAAGCCAAGAATCTCAAGAACATAGATGAACATTGAAGTACAATGATTATGTTAAAAAGGATACTCAATGTTCATTTAAGACTATGAACATTGAAGTACTAGGAATATTCCAAAAGAGAATATCATCCTAGATGTTAAAATCACTGCTCTTCATTATTGTTTCACTATTAGGATTTGATTACATCAAATGGTAGTCTTACAAATCATCCTAAGTGAAACAAAAGGAACATTTGGATGGTCAAAATGTTCAGCTCTGCACATGCTTACTTTATGAACAATACAATAGGTGAAAAAGTAAAAAGCAAAAGCAAAGCAAATATGTCCTGCTCAATTAGAGATAAACACGCATGAGAGTTGGTACAATACATAGACCACACAATCCCTCATAGCATGGGCATGAAGATGCAGAATCTACTTTATCTCTCCTGCACCAGTCCCTAGGCCAATCTGGGAAAGTAACCTTCTGATGTATGTGGAAAACCCATACTTTGGTTATTGCCCAGAAATTCATGTGTTCATTCATACATGATGAACCTAGATGAATATCATGATGAACCCAGATGAAGATCATCAAGAACACAACAACATTCTGAAGTTCATCCTTGATCAGAATGTTTGCCCATAATTTCAAGTAAAAGCTTGTGGGGCCCAGGACACATGGCATAACACCATTGGTCACCCTTCAATGGCTATATGAGCCCAAAGACCCTATAAATAGAGATCAAAGGCTCATCATTACCTGCACCATTGCAAAGCATACAAGAAAACATCTGAAAAGTGTTTGAAGCTCTTGCAATTTGAATTGATCATCACTAAAGACTCTTTTTATCTTCTTTGTAGTGTAAATCAATTCTTTCTATTATCTCTTTTAAAGATAACTTCTTCCATTCCTCTTTGTTTTTTTTTTCAAACATCCAACCTCCATACAAATTGTAAACAAAGTCTCATCTAACTTTAGGGGTACTAAAGTGTTAGTTTGAGCAAGGGTTGTAAAATTCTAAGTGGTTAACTTAGCAAGAAGGTGCAAGCCTGTTGAGGCTTAGAGAATACAGAGTTGTAATTGTTCAGGTGAACAAAGATTGTAAGGTGCAGGATTTAAGAGGTTATCTCAAGTATCATATTGGAAACTCTCACAAGATTGTGAGGAGTGGACTAGCCCACATTGGGTGAACCACTATAAATCTCTGTGTGTTTTTTTCTCTCTTCCCTATGCTTTTTAATTACAGTATACACAACACACACTTGCACATTTACTTTAT
>Ga0315913_1005107_pt1 | contig 15939 bp, 4 predicted proteins | sample MpolsnodulesMG_FD_207736 | JGI IMG/M metagenome (GOLD analysis project Ga0315913, IMG submission 207736) | Medicago polymorpha root nodule microbial communities from Los Angeles, California, United States - small nodules | ecosystem: Host-associated > Plants > Roots > Nodule | place: USA... | reverse complement strand
ATTATGGATCCTGTACACTTGAACAAATTGTTTAGCATATCCAATTGATTATTTTTAATACCTTGTTATTGTCAAAACTCAATAGGTGACTTGTGAAACACCCTTTGTTCCAACAGTATTTCATTTTTTCCTTTGGTGGAGTTTTCAGAACTTTTGATGTAACTTTGTTTTGTTTCCTTAGACACTCCTTGTGCTAGGGACCAAAACTTTTTGTTTATATAACTTATTTTGGCTTGTTAAAAAAAAGGTTTGAAGAACGGAGAGAAAATGTTAGAAACAATATGCTAAGAGATAAGGATATCTTTTCCTTCTTAGAGGAATGGGAAGGAGAGTAAATTATTTTTTTTGGAAAATAGAGTAAAGTCCAAGTTCAATGTTGAAGACTTAATGCTAAATGTTGAAAACAAGTGTTTGGTAATAAAGTTAAAAGTAATGTTTTACTATTTGTTTAAGGGGGAGTCAAAAAGTCAAGAAGGTATGTAATTTTTTTTAAAAAAAATGTAATATATATATATATATATATATATATATATATATATATTCGAGTTAGTTCATGAACCAAACGAGTCGAACTATTTATAGTTCATGTTCAACTCATTGAGTTAACGAACTCAATTTTCAGCTCAAGTTCAGCTTGTTTTGTTCATGAACCAAGTTCAACGAGTTAATTGTAGAATCGAGTTTTGAACTATTTTCGAGTTGGATCGGTTCATTATAAAAGACACTCCTTAAGTGATGTGTTATTTCTCATCTTTGTGCGATGTGTTTTTCATTTCTCATCTTAGTGTGATGTTTATCTCTATCTCTATCTCTATCTCTATTATAAACATTTCCCTTCTTTTAAATCAAAAGTACACATGGCATCTTCATGTTTCTTATATCATTTAATGTTTTCTTATCATCCAATCAAAATTGATTATGACACATTTATTTTATATCAACCAATTAAAAAGGATGATGACTCATTTGTTTTTCATGAGCCAATCAAAATGGATCATGACTCATTTTCAAATTAATACATGGTTTTTTTCTCTATATATAGACAATTTGTTTTTCATCATATTCATCTTTCTCCCATAAAAAATGTATTGTGTATTTTTATTTTCATGGTAATAGATTATGGGTTGATTTTCTTTTTTTATTTGTACCTTAGTTTCCATTGGAGAACATATGGCTTCAAATTCTAAAAATCAAATTCTAAAAATTTATTCAATTTCTCATATAAATCCACTATATATTGTACATCTCCATGTATGTTGTTCAAATACGCAAGTTCATCATATGAAACTCAAGTTCTAACGAGTTATCACATAGATCTAATCATGTAACTTGAAGAAGGTTTACGTACCAAAATAAAAATTAAGAATGTTTATTTGATAAGTCTATTGTTGGTGTTTTTTCATTTAAACTTATTGTAACGACCAATATTATATTCTATTGTAGTTTTTTTTTTAGGTTTTTGTCATTCCTCTTTGCATATTTTTTTTTATGATTTTGTGATGTTTGTGCGTTTGATTCCAGTTTTCACTCATTTTTTGAAATTTTTTACTTTTTGTACTATTGTCTTTTATATATATAATTATTGAAAATTATATTTTTTTTATGGATTTCTTTATGAATTTTGGGTTTTTTAATACATTTTATTGTGTCATTCGATTTGTAGCTTAGTAATAGCATGCAAATGAAATTTTTATTTTTGCACGATTCACAAGGATTAATAATTATACTATTGAATATTATTTTGTTTATCAATCTCTAGATCAACACATGAACTTTTGTTTTATTTGCCAACAAAGGTATGTAAAATTTTATTTATGGGGCCAAGTTATCAACATAAATTACAATAAACTCTTATATATTTGGTAACATGATAAATGTGATTGATAACATATAATTAAAAACATTCATTGTCACTTATAAGTGTCTTTCTCCTCAATGTCTTACATTCGATTCTCTCTGATGTTAATTTAGATGAGTTAATTTAGCTTCTTAAAAAAATATATACATAAACAAAGTTAATTATAAAAAATCAATTGTCAATAATTTTTTTTAGGGAATCAATTCTCATTGATTATCGTTCTTATTACTATAATTTTAAACTCACACCTTACTTGACAAGTTGATCATTTGGTAAGACGATAAGTGTGATTGATAACATATAAAAATATTAATTGTCACTGATAACATATATAAAAGGTTAATTATAAAAAATCAATTCTCATTAATTGTTTTTTAAAGAATCAACTCTAATTGATTATTTTTGTTATTATATAGTAAGTTTTCCATACCATGTTTTGCCAATTTTCATGTGTGTTGCTATTCTATTTTATTACATCCGTTTTTCTCTTCCTTTTATATTCATTTGGGTGAATGATACTTATTTTTCTTTAAATGAATCTCTAAAAAATATCAATTTTAATCATCAAATAAATCTCTAAAAAAATGTTCTAAGATAGCTTTACCATAATTGTCACTTATTTTTTATATTAATAATAATAATAATAATAATAATAACTGAAAAATATTTTAAAAATATTTACTAAAGATTAAGGTCCACCTTTGGACAAGACCATATCTTGAACGACTAGAGGCTACTCAATATGCATAAATTATGAAAATATATACTAAGCAACTAAATAATAAATGTTCCGTAAATAGTTACTTAATAAATATTTACTCAATTGGAAGGAAGAAAGTCCAACCAAATTTGCACTAATCATGAAAGAATATATTAATAAATTTTTTCCTCCTAAGAATGTATGTCAAGTAATACAAAAATCTAAATATTATATTGAAAACTGGGTATTTAATTATTTAAAATTTCCTTCAAAATGATTATTTAAAAATTAAAATAATTTTATAGAATAAATCACGAAAACAGGTCAGATCTATTTCCATAGTCTCTCAATTTGAAATAAATATAGAATGAAAAAAATTAAAACTTAATAAGAATACATTAATCCAATTCAATTAGAGCCATCAAAATAGGTCAACTCATATGGGTCGTTCTGCCAACCCGAATAAAATGTAGGGTTTATCCTTAATATTTATCCCAAGTTATTTTATTTCTTTTTTCCCTGACCCTATATAACCCGATACACTTTAGGGATAGCTCTTATCAAATATGGGTAGCCCGATTAGACCGCGTAACTTAAAATGGTAAATAAATTATTAATATTTATGAAATGCTAAAGCCTTCTTTTTTTAGCCACTAATATATTTTATTTGATGGAGAAAATTACAAGGTAGATTAATGCATAGATGCTATAAAAGAAAGAAAAAAAATCATGATTTTTTAAAGCAGGAAAAGTTCATGCTTTTATGAATCGTAAAATTGAAAAGGTCATAAGTTGCAAGTTGGTAAACTTGAATGGGGTTGCGCTCCCCCAAGAGATTCATGTTTTTTTCTCTTTGTTTTATTTACATTGCATCAAATCAAAAATACATGTCGCATTTTCATATCTCTTTCAAATGCATTTTCACATTATTATTCAAATATGAATTTAAATTCATATAGAATAAAAAACGGTATAACTCAAGACAATTAGAATTAAAACATGAATTGTGAATATAAATGGATTTGATTTGATTTATTACTTAATGCCATCTAACTAGTACTTTGATTTTTACCGTTATCATTTATGATGTTGAATATGTTAGTTATTAGGAGCATATTCATTTTTTATTTGTAACCTAAAAAAATTATAATTGAATATTTTGTTTTTTTTTCACCAATTAATGTTACTACATAAAATTTTAGGACTACGCATATTTATGGACGTGGTTGTACTTTTATTATAAAATATTACGGTCCTTATTTATAAGAAGAAAAACCAAAAAAAACATCAAAATCAATGCAATCATTAATTAGTGCAACTTTTTTAATATTTTTACAAATATACCCTCATAAAAAATTGTGAAACATTAAACACACATACTAATATTAAAAGACAAACATTAAATAAGGGGTATAAAAGTCTTTTAAATATTAACGACACCTTAAAGTTGAGACATTTTCTTATAGATAGGACCAAAAAAAATTAGAAAATTTTATTATATATAGGACTGGAGGGAGTACTTTCATTTCAACATTCCTTACACCATTTCAATATTCATTCGTACAATTAAAAATTCTTTCTTAAATTTCATTTTTTTTTTGTATTCATCAATCTCAAATTCAAGCAAAATAACTAATGTTAATTGGTTATTTGAATGGTTATCGGTGCTCTAAATTGTTTTTTCTATTTCAATCGATTCACTTTATTTACAAGTCTCACATAATTTGTTTCTTAATTCTCTTCAACTTTTTCTTCCAATTTATTTCATTCTTCTTTAGTCTCTGATTATTTCATCTTTCTTTTCTTTTTCTCTTTTTAAATATTAAGTAAATAATTCATGCATATATGTTTTGTAAGTTTTAATAGCTTTCCTTAATAATTTAAACTCAAAAGAGCTATGAGTGCATTCGTTGGTCTATATTCTCTAATTCATTAATACTTATTAACGAGTGTTGTGATAAGAGAGATTGATAGAAAGAAAAAAAAATTAAATGACGTGTTGAGTGTTTGAAAATTATGGGTGTTAAGATATAAGTTTTGTTAAGTAATTTCCTTCTAAAAATTGATCTTTCTACTCAAATTTAAAATTATTAGTCTTCTTAAGTTTTACCTTACCTTAGCAATTATTAGTCTTCTTATGTTTTTATGGGAAAATATTAGTAGTTAGTATTTTGTTGAAAGTGGAGGAAAATGTTATTTTTTGAGGATCGAACTCGGAAGCTCTAACTTAGATCTCCTTCAATATCCCTTAGCTCACATTTCTGCTATTAATAGTTTCTACAACCAAAAATTGGTCATTCACAATAATTAAAGAGATAATTATTTCTTGACAATAATAAAAAAGAGATTCTCTAAAAAAAAAGATAATAATGCCATTGAAAATAATAAGTAAAAAAGGGGACAATTGTATCTTTGACAATAATTATAAAAAAAAAATAAAAATTGATCCCCTAACAAAGTATTTTTAAGCATAGCGAGATAGAGACTAAAGTTTTCGATTTATTTTTTTGCACTAAAATGTGCTTTTATTTTTCTTAGGAACTAAATCGTGTCTCAATTTTTATACGAAACTAAAATTTGTCTTAACTGAAAATTCAAGTGCGTCCTCCTTCAACATACGTTGCTAAATCAAGAGCACAATTTAAGGAAAATATATGTTGTTCCAACTAGACTCTAATCATTTGTGCTCATATATATTATTAAGACAATTTTAAGACCATTTATGAATACTCTGACATAGTGGAAGTAAACACTTAATCTTTGGATCATGTAGATCTTAACAGGTCTAGGTCAGAATCGGAAAACTATAGCAATTATCATTATCAATATTTTATTAAAACATATAATACCAATTTTTTTAAATGTATAAGACAAGTTAACTTTCCATTATTGTATTTATGGCAATAACAATGACAATAAAAATGATTTCAAATCGGGACTAGACTGTGTTTGACACAAGTGTCCATATAATACCAGTTAACTTTCCATTAGGTACCTCTTCTGCTTCCTCACAAAGTCAAATCGGGAAATGATACCATCGTTGAACCTTATGAGGGAGTCAACATTGGTGTGGATTGATCCATTGAACATAGATCAACCATATAAAGCAGAATGATACTAGACTGTGCTTAACACAAGTGTCCATACTAGATAATAAAGATAATTGCTGGTAATTTAAGGGTTTTTTTTTTGAAGAAGTCAGACATTTTTGGGTAATTAACTTAAAAAAAATTAGGCTCAATTAAAAAAATGTCAAAGCATTTAAAAGTGTCCAATAAACACGTTTTTTTTTTTACTCAACAAATCACATAAGAGTTTATCCATGATTAAATCCATCAAAGACAAAAAGTGAATGGATTTAAAATACTAAAGATTAATTAAAAAATATTGCATGAAAGCGAACGACATCCAAACCCTTAAATTTAATATAAAACTTAAACATCTACTCTTATACTGGTCATCTCATTTATATGTTTGTCAACATCTACTCTTGCATCCATTGTGGAATTTTAAATCAAAATTAACCCATTAACATATTTCCCTTAAGTGTGAGACTCGATGCATTTGTGATTCGGTGACATAGCCAAATAAGGCTAGACAAAGGAACAACATGGTAAAAAAGGTGAATTGATAGTAGTTTAATGGATGTAGGCTTATGTTCCTATATTTAATGAAAAGAGATCGAGAAAGGAAATTAGAAAAGAAAGAATATGAAAAAAGAAATTTGAATATGAGAGAAATGATAAAGAAAACAAAAGTTTGTATTTTGTTTGTGGAAGTATTCGGAATAGAGTGAGTTATTAGTAATTTTATTGGTTAGTTGAAGGAGTTTGAGATTTATGAGTAGTATTTTACCAAAAAAAATAGACTCAATTAAAAAATGTCACATCATTTTAAAATGTCACTTTGTCAACTCAACATAACACATTAGTATTTTTTCATTGTCTGATTCCACCAACGACTAAAAGTGAAGGTACAACAACAACCAAGCCTTATCCCACTAAGTGGGGTTGGCTATAGAGATTCAGTTGTTTTTTTTTAATGTTTGATGTAGATGCTAACACAACCCTCTTCTTTTATCTTGGATTGGGACCAAGACTACCATAAACAAGATTAAAGATCAAAAGTGGAGGTATTTGAAAGAACATAGGTTGGATAAAAGCAATTACATGAAAGCGAACGACATCCAAAAACTTATATTTAATATAAAAAAAATTAAGCAAATGACATCAAAAAACTAAGACAACAATTTATCAAAATGTTTGGAGTTTTGAAGGAGCCTATAATGACTTCGATCATCACATTTGGTTAAGAGAAACCCTATAAGTGATTTCGACACCACACATTCATCCAAAAACTTAAGACATTAGGTATATTTGTCATTTAACTTATATGTTGCTCAATATATACTCTTGCCTCCAATGTAGAAGTTTTACTCAAAAATGACACATTAACATCTCTCCCTTAAGTGTGAGATTCTTTGTGTCTATAATATGGTGAGATATCAAAATAAGATCAGAGGAACAACTTGGTAAAAAAATGTGAGTTGGTGGCTATTTCATATCTTTGTCCCTTTCTTTAATGAGAAGATAGAAAGTAAATTAGAAAAAGAAAGAAGATAAAAAAGGAATTTGAACATGAGAGAAATGATAACAAGAAAAACTAAGGACAATGTGTTTTATCCATGATAGTATAATTAATAAAATGAGTTGCTGATAATTTTAAGAATCTGTTGAAGGAGATGGAAATTACTAGATAATCATGCTACCAAAATAATAGACTCAATAAAAAAAATGCAACAACAAATTAAAATGTCTTATACGCATGTATTTTGTCAACTCAGAGCAACATGTCTACATTTTTCCATTGTCAGATCATACGAAATACTAAAAGTGAATAACAAATATGCATTAAAGTTAGTGAGATCCAAAAGCTAAAATTTAAGATAAAGAATTACAAACGACACCCAAAAACCCCAAAAACTAATCAAACAAATCATTATAATGTTGCGACTTCTATGGGAACCTACGTTGAGTTGTATCATCATATTATTCCAAAAGCAATAACACAAGTGAGATCAACATCACATATTCACCCAAAGTCGTAAAGCATTAGGCATATGGATAATCTCCCTCATAGGTTGCTTAACATCCACTGTTGCATCCAATGTCGACTTTTAACTCACACTTGACACATTAACATCTTCATTAAGTATGAGACTTTCCGTGTCTGTGATCCACCACCAAGACGCACTCCCTCTCCCCCCATAATTCTGAATCGGGATATGATAACACCATTGGGCATTCTAGGAGATTCAACATTGATGTCAATCGACACATTGTAGAAAGAGAAACCACACAGGTGAGAATGATGTCACATTTTTATCGAAAGATTGAAGACTTAAATATGAGTTTTATTCATTTATTTGTTTTATCAACCTCTACTTTTTTATTCAATATTGAACTTTAATTGACACTTGATACGTCATAGTATTTTCTCCCTAAAATATGATGAAATTCTAGCCCGTGCTTTGCACGGGTGTCCATACTAGTTTGATTAAAAGTAAAAGATTGACTTTGATTAATTGCAAATTCAATCAATGATTTTAATGTAGTCAACGTTGCAAATCTAGAGTCGTGAGTAGTCCAGAGACTTAAATATAATCATATTTGTAGACATATATGTACTCTCCCGTTTTATACTATTACATAGATGTTGTAAACTTGTTCACCAATTTATTCTTTTTGTTTTTAACGATTTAAAATTTGTATTGCATCAATGTACTATTAATTTAAATGTTTGAATTTCGTTTATTTTTGTAAAAAAAATCCTAATAATTGTTTTCAATACTTTTTTTGTGGGTTGACCCGGTAAGTCTGCGCCCGTACAGGTATATATATTGCTTTCACTGAATAATTATTTTGAGCTTATGTAAATAAATAAACTTTTATATTAATTTATAAGCTATCACTAACAAAAATTGTATCTTCATAAACGGTTTTTTATAAACTACCTTAAAAACTTATAAATAATACATAAAAATTTATTTATTTGCATAAACTATTTTATATAAGCTTTAAAACAAGTTAATCCAAACGGGTTAATCTACCTTAAAAAATGAAAGTGTAATAATTCATAAAGTGACTCCAGAAGTTAAAGCGAGTGAGCAAACGAATTCAAGTATTGACAAAAACAAACAACATGTCATCAAGCACGCAAGTGGTTGTTCTAGACAACGGCGGAGGTCTAATAAAAGCCGGTTTCGGCGGCGAACGCGACCCATCAACCATACTCCCCAACTGTCTCTACAAACCCCTCACCTCCAAAAAATGGCTACACCCAAACCCTATCAACACCCCTTCCTCCTCCTCCTCCGAACAAGACCTCACCTCCGCCTCCGTCCGCCGCCCCATCGACCGCGGCTACCTAATCAACCCCGACCTCCAACGCGATATCTGGTCCCACCTCTTCACCTCTATCCTCCGCATCAACCCTTCTCAATCCTCTCTCCTTCTCACTCAACCCCTCTTCACTCTCCCTTCCATTCAACACTCCCTCCACCAACTCGTCTTCGAAGATTTCAACTTCTCCTCTCTCTACGTTGCTGATTCACCTTCCCTTGTTCATCTCTACGAAACCAGCCAACGTCCCAATGGCCTTCTCTCTAAAGCCCAATGTAGTCTCGTTGTTGATTCTGGTTTTTCCTTTACACACGCTTCGCCTGTCTTTCAGAACTTTACTCTTAACTACGCTGTTAAGCGTATCGATTTAGGTGGTAAAGCCTTGACCAATTACCTCAAGGAACTTATTTCCTTTCGTTCTGTTAATGTCATGGATGAAACTTTTATTATTGATGATGTTAAGGAGAATCTCTGCTTTGTTTCTGTTGACGTCGACAAACATCTTAACATTGCTAGAAAGAGTGGGAGAGACAATGTTTTCAAGTGTACGTATGTTCTTCCTGATGGTGTCACGCACACAAAAGGGTTTGTTAAATATCCCGAACAAGCAAGCAGGTATCTTGCTGAAGGTAAGGGAATGAAGGATGATATCGATGATCACCAGGAGATTTCTAAACAACAACCTCAGGACAACAGACAGAAAGTTGATTTGACAAAAAATGTATTTGTTTTGTTGGAATTTTGTTTTTTTAAGTTCGCATTCAAGTGTAATGATTTTATTAACTTTTTCTTGCTTTGTGTTCTCTAGGAATTTGATTTGACGAATGAACGGTTTCTTGTCCCCGAGATGATCTTCCGTCCAGCTGATTTGGGTATGTCTTTGTTAGTAGTTTCATTCTAGTGCTGTTTTCAAATTAGATTAGATGCACAACATGATTTCAATAAGGTTTTGTCATTTTATGATTCTTGAAATTGTGAAATGTTGTATTTGAATGGGGAAGATATGTCGCGGTTGTCATGTGTATATGTAAAGTGTCTATAAAACCTTAATATTGTAGTTGCAATCACAATTGTAGAATGTTGTAATACAGAACATTGGATTTTAGTTAAATATTTGGTTGATGAGTTTCTTAAGTGGATGCAAATGAGGATCTTAGTCTAATTTTATTATCCACCCCTTCGTGTTAGGTTTTTCTTATGTTCTCGGCAAAATGCTGAACAAAATGATTTGCAGGAATGAACCAGGCTGGTCTACCAGAATGCATTGTACGAGCAGTTAATGCCTGTCATCCGCATCTTCATCCTGTACTCTATGAAAGGTAACTTTGGTTTGATTTCCACCCATTTGATTTCATGACCCTGTTTGTGAATTGTTGCCTTTTCTTACTTCTCACCCTCGTCTTTTGACGTTGTGTTTACTTTTTTTGGCAGCATTATTTTAACTGGTGGAAGCACCTTGTTTCCTCACTTTGCGGAGAGATTGTAAGTTTTTTGTTTCGGCTACAACAATTTGTACCATGCTACCATAATTTTTTTGGTTAGGTGGGCATGGTTTGTTTATTTTCTTGATACCAGACCAAATATTTGTACCAATTTTTATGGATAAACATTTAAATTTGAACCTTTTTATCTTGTTGTGAAACTGATTTGGTTTATGGTGAACTGATTTTAAACTTGTTTTAGTATAGAATCAGTTTCACAACTTATTTTAATCCTCACACAATGATGTTAAGTTTTCCAAGGTAATCAAGCCTCACCTCAAGAGAGGCTATCACCACCTTCCACTTCCGACGTGGCACTTCATAGTACTCCTCCTCCCTATTAAATTTCAGCTTCCCCTCTGTCAACACCACCGGTATCCACACTGTGAAAGCTCACCGGTCCCAAGTCCAGGTTTCCATCACCTCTCTAGGAAACCTTGTTCAGAGAATGATCTGAAATCAGTAGCAAGCTCCCAAAACCATAAGCAATATTGCAGATCTTTGCTCTACTGTGATATGCTGGATACACATCGTTACAAAATTGAGCCTTGAAACTAGCAAAGGGAAAACCAGAAAAATAACTAGCCGAGAAATTAATAATGGAATTAATTTTTCTTTTACATGGATATTTTTGGGAACCAAACATGAAATAGGGGAGGGAAATGAGATGTACCAGTTTCGGAACTTGGGCGAGGCTGGTGGAATGTAGTCCGTGATTTGAGAAATAACATTTCTAGATCACAATTTTTGGATTTGGAATTTGAGAGTAAAAGTGTTTGACTATTTACGAAATCCAAATCAGAATAATAAACGGATTTGATTTATCTGTTTGGTGAAATGTTTGGTTATTTTAACTGTGATTTACTTCAGTTTCAAATTTGGTTTGTTTGGCAATATTGCCTTTTCTGGAGACCCCTATTTTTTGCCACTTTGGTGTCCTATCTTTTATGTGTACTTCATAGCGTGATTTACAAGTTTAACTAATTGATTATGAAATTTTGTAGAGAGAAGGAGCTTCGGCCTCTAGTTCCTGATGACTATCGTGTGAAGATAGCTACACAAGAAGAGTAAACATCTTTCCTAGGCTATTTAGTTTCTTGTACGTTCGTAATTTCTATATGAATTAACGGTTCTTCTATAGTCCCCTGCTAGGTGTTTGGCGTGGAGGATCTCTCCTGGCATCGAGTCCAGACTTTGATGCGATGTGTGTGACCAAGGCTGAGTATGAGGAGCTTGGTTCTGCTAGATGTCGCAAGAGATTTTTTCAATGACAATTCATGCCACGAATGTGACCATGTAAATCTTGTATGTAAGCTAACATGTACTAACTACTGTCTAGTTAGTGAGATTTGTTCGTAAAGGTGTCATTTATCATTCTCTCACATTTTCTAATTCCTACAGCTAACTCACACAAACGGTGCTTAGGAGAGAAGGTAGTGAGTTGCCAATGCAACAAGTGTGCAAATGGAGTCGTACTAGATTCTTGGGACAAAGGTGTGAAGTTTGGATGACATACAATTTTGGAGCATGATGTTTCACAGACTGGTATTTGAATCTGTGTCTATGGATGGTAACTTCCCTTCTGTCTGGGCCGCAAGTATGGAGTGCTTTTGAAGTGCCAACTAATATGGTGTTGGATGAATTTTATGTGTGATAATATGCAATATGTAAAATTCAGAAGTTAGCCTTAAAAGTATTTCATCGCAAGCTTTTAAAAGTGTGTAATTCAATGAATTTGTGGGTATGTTGTTGCAAGTAGAATTCTGTTCTTGTTTTCCCCTGTCAATTTGATCAAATGGTTGGAATTTGATTCCTTTAATCTACTATTAAAGTTTAATGATCAATTATGATAATCTGTTTGGCCGTTTCATAAAAAAAAAAACTAGTTTTGAGTTAAAACTAGTGAATACAAAAGCTTAAGATAGTGACTTACAAAAGCTTTAAAAGCTGGCTATATCCTAGGAATAGGATCAAACTTCCTGGTCCAAGAGATCAAATCAAACAATTAGAATGTAGGACAAAAGAGCAGCACAAACTTGGAAGTCTATCAATAAGAATACGAAAAACCAAAAAAAAAGAAAAAGAAATAGAAATAAATAAGCAATGCATTATCATTAAAAGTATAAATAAATATGCAAGAGATTGTATTATGAAGAAGTGAATAAAAAAAACAATTCGAACCTGACATTTTTTACGGCAAGAAGACAATTTGATCCGTATTGTGAAGAGTAGTGTATTTTATTAACATAGACAATTATGGAGGATGCAGTAAAGACTAGGGCACTTGATAATAAATATAAAAAAAACTTTATTTTAAAATGATGCATTTAACACTTCTAAATTTTTTAAAAGTTGAACTTTTTTTTTTTTACCTTCAATTTGTCACTTATTTCCATTTTAACTTTTTAACAAGTGCTTCTCTCAAAAAAAAAAAAAACTTTTTAACAAATGCTATTATGGTTAAGTACGATTAGCATGACCTAAGTATTAAACCTCCAATTCAACATGCTTTACAATTTCCATTACTGGACTCGAGGCTGCAAATAATATTGTTGCGATATGAAGAAGTCACTATCAATACCTGCTATAAACGGACAAATCGTGAGGACGTGAAGAAAATGAAAAATAAAAAAATAGTAGATAGTTTTTGTTTTTGTTTTTGACAGAAAAAAATAGTAGATAGTTGATAAGCTATCTTATAGCTGCTAGCGGGTACGATAACCAATTGAATTTGTAGTGTTTGGCAATAAAATTAATGGTTGAAGTAAGTACGAAAAGACACTCCTAAAAAAGTATGAAAAGAAAAAAAAAATATGCAATCAAATATTGTACTATTGAAGCATATAAAACGCACCCGAAGGTTCATTTTTTAGGCCTAGAAGATTCCAGTCACATCCTCCGCATAAAAAAAACTAGAATGGAAATTTGATTCCAAAGCAAGATAACAATAATATACGTCACCATAAAATATTAACATTTGACAATCAATCAGGAAATGGTGATAATATTATCACATTGAGCAGTGCCACTATCAAATTGGTAAATCAATATCTGAATAATTATTGATTATCATATAGTTAAAGGGTGAAGATCCTCTCCATTTCCTAAATAAATGGAGATTGTCAACTACTATAGTTTTGAAGTAAATATATATGTGCATTTATATCATATATTTACTTCAAAACTATAGTAATTGACAATCTCCATTTATTTAGGAAATGGAGAGGATCTTTTCACCCTTTAGCAAATTCTAAAGAACAAATATTGATGAAGGTAAATTCAGTGTTGTGAACTATTTAAGGTAAATGGCTTTAAGTTTGCTCAGGTTTGAAATTAAATAACTAAAGGAAAAAAATTAAATCTTCGAAAATTAATTGTTCTGTTCCTACAAGTTGCAAATGGCATCCTCATGAATTGACTACAGAATATAATTGCAACAGAAATATATTTTTGTTCATGTAAGAAACTCATGTAGATTAGAAAAGCATATCTGATAGGTTTAGACACAACTGAAATTTCACATATCAATACCCTATAATAACTAAAAATTGAAAAACAATACCCTAGATCAAAAGTAGATAGGAAAAAATGCTGCAAAGATTGAATACAATGTAGACCGAGATGGTGTAAATGAGATATTGAGATTCCAAGAGCAAACGGTAAAGAAAGATTCTAAGAACAAAGATTTTGGCGCGAGTCAGTGATTCTAAATGAGGGAAATTGAGTTTTTGTGATCGAAATTCTAAGCAAGAGATTTATAGAACGAGAGGAAATTTCTAAGTTTAGATTAGAATAGAGATCAAGTGTTTCAGAATTCTGATGAGAGTAAAGAGCGAGTGTTACGATTGTGAATGAACGTGAGCGAGAGCAAGTGATTTTGATTTTAAATTTGTGAGTGTTATTTTCAATGAAAAGAGGAGTGATTCTGAATTAAGCATTATACTTGGTAATTTGTTAAAAAAAAAAGAAGGAAATTACACTCCCCTTTTCCTAAGAGAAGCTTGAATTACACTCCCCTCCCCCCTCTTATGTTAATATATACACTCCCCTCCTTTGAAAAGTAAAATTTATACTCCCCTCCCTTATAAGATGTTTGAATTACAACCTCTCCCTTAATAATTAAATATGCACTACACATTAATCTATTTTAACATAAATAAATATTTGTATGATATATACTAATTTTGAACTACCATTTAAGAAAAATAAATTCATTCTTTTATAATTTAAATGTCAATGATAATTAAATTTAAATATTTTGCTATTGATTTTATAATTTGGAGTATAAAGTTAACTTTTAAATAATCATGCTTTATTGTCTTTAATCTTTTTTCACATATTTTAATTTTATTTTGGTTTGTTTCATATTTTATTATAGGGTTTAAAACTACACGTTAATGAAATTGTGAATAAAAAGTAGCGAAAAATACGTATTCAAATTTTGATTATATTAAAATAGACCTGCGATACTATTTTTTTTTCGAAGTTTGTTAGACTTTTTTTTTTTGCTAGATTATTAGAAATAAAAAAAAATTGAGGGAGTAAAGTGTAGATTTTAATATAAGAGGGGAGGAGAATGTAATTCAAGCTTCTCTTAGGGGAGGGGAGTGAAAAAATTTCTAATATGTTTTAAATAAGAGGGGAGGGGAGTGTTTATTTTAACATAAGAGGGGATAAGAGTGTAATTCAAGCATCTTTGAAGTGAAGTGAGTGTAATTTACTCAAAAAAAAACACAATAGATAGTCAAACATTGATTTGGTAACTTCAGATCACCCACCAACATGATATGACCGCAACCAAAAGTGTTAGAATAGAACTAGTTGCTAGTGATTGGTTGTATGCATGCCTCGAAAAAAATGACAAAAAAACACAACCAAGTTTTCAAAAGGGGAAAAAAGTATAGATCGATTCAAAATATTAATTTTGGTTTGATTCGGTTCAGTTCTCCCAAACCACAAACAGTTTGGTGCAATTTTTGTGAACCATTATGATGGTTCATTTTGGTTTTCTTCAAAAAGTCGAACCATGTTCCCCCCAACCCTCAGCGACAGTTAACTATTGTTGCGCTCTAATATGCAGACAGTAGCATTTGTAATGTTAACCAAGACACATATTGGTTTGTCTCAACACCTATAAATAACATAAGCACAATTCCAAAAGCAGTACAACCAATTCACCAACAACAATCGATCATAAGCAACACCATTACATAATCAGGAAAGTCCTGATCGGCCTCAAGTACCCGGAACGACCCAAAACATGGGGTTCTGCACTGTGCAGCTCACCACAGCGAGCTAGAGCTCGCCCAACGAATTGCATGCATGAACATATGACTCAATAATGCATACGTTCACACCATAAATCACCAACATTAACATCTTCATTTTTCATACATGCGATCACTGTCAATTTCACCGTCATTTTGCATGTGAATTCACCATCAATATATATATATATATATATATATATATATATATATATATATATATTACCATTAA
>Ga0315913_1005103_pt1 | contig 15950 bp, 10 predicted proteins | sample MpolsnodulesMG_FD_207736 | JGI IMG/M metagenome (GOLD analysis project Ga0315913, IMG submission 207736) | Medicago polymorpha root nodule microbial communities from Los Angeles, California, United States - small nodules | ecosystem: Host-associated > Plants > Roots > Nodule | place: USA... | reverse complement strand
CATTCACACATCACATAACCATTGCTAAACAAACCTTTGGCAGAGGGCAGACATATAAAGGCCTTCCTGGGTTATTGATAGTGTTGGCTTTTTTTACAACACAAATTCTAGGACACCAACATTGAATCTCTCTCACATCATCATTGTACATAGAGCTTGAAGATGAAGACCGACTGTTGTAGCTGTTTTTGCCCATACGCCCACCACCCATCATTTCTGAACACAAATCTTCAACAATGACCACTGATTTTTGAATTTCGAATTGAATTAAAAAAAAAAATTAGAGTTTTAAGTTTTTGAATTGGGGAAGAACTTTGACATCAATTCATGGAAGAAATTTTGGAGATTTTGAACTCTAGGTGACAAATTATAACATTAGGGTTCCAAATTTATATATTTGGGAAAGAAAGAGCCGTTAATGAGAAAGAGGAGAAAGAGTCGTTGGGAATTTTGCAATTTTCTGAAAATCAATCAATTTGGTCCTTGACAATTTTTTGAAAATCAATCAATTTGGTTCTTGGCAATTTTTTGTAAATCAATCAATTTGATCCCTGCTTGCGTGACATCTGACGTGGTAAGAGGTTAACGATACACGTCACCTCCGTTAACATACCAACTTAACGGAGGGACTGATTTGATTGACATTTTGTAAATTCGGGGACTAAATAGATATTTCGCAAAATTCAAGAACGGATTTGGTTGATTGGTGAAAAGTCAAGGACGAATTTGTGGTATTACTAAATTATTTAAGAGAAAATTTCACCCTACAACGTACTATTCTGCTCATAATCTTACGATCATTGTTTTTCTATTTTTGACAAAAATCTATCAATCATGGTTGATTTGTCCCATAGATATTTTTTGAAACAATATATGTTTTTTTTTTTACTTTGCGTTGCTATTTTATTTTTGAAGGGAAAGCTTAACCTCTTCCAATATAAGATTAAGGGGAGCGGAATTATCGTAATTCGGAGCAGTCGATATTTTTCGTCCCTTCTTTTTCGTCCCTTCTTTTTCGTCATTCTCTTCTCTTTCTCCTCGAAGGTTCGATTTCTCTTTCTCTTTCTCTTTCTCTCTTAATCGCTTTTGCATCGCATAACTTATTCAAATCGCGCCTTTTCTTTCTCGCTATTTCCCTTTCATTATCCAATTTCATCATCGTTAATCCTTTTCAATCCCTTAATTGTTCTTCCCTTTCCCTCTCTTTTTCTCAATTTTTAGGGTTTCGATTCAAATCCAATCATTATCTTCCTATTTTAGCACCGCGTCAATTTGTCTTTATTTTTAGGGTTTTGAATCTTACTTTTGTTCTTCAATTTTGAAATTGGGATCATTCTTTTTGTTTTGGGTTCTGATAATCAAATACAAAAAAAATAAATTTGCGATTGAGGGATTAGGGTTTTCAATTAGAATTTATCAATTTACATAGATAGATTTATGGCTGCTGGTAGACATGGCAGTTACCACGAAAACGAGTTTAAGGATAACGAGTCCAATTTGGAAGTTTCAAGGCGGGGTTTTTCAAATTCGAAAGAGTATGATCCGGTTAGGAATGGGGGGAGTGGGGGCAGAGATTCGAGAGATAGGATTAGGGTGAGGCAGAATGATGTTAGGGAGAAAGAAGCTGCTGTTATTAATGGCAGTTATCGGTCATCTTCTAGCCGGAGTGATTCCGGTAGCAGTGGCAGCCTTGGTCCTCGCCAGTGTGGTTTTTCTGCAAAGTCAACCGATAGAGAGCCTGGTGAGCTTTCCAGTGAGAGTGGGTCTGATGGTGCTATTGAATCTGAATCTGGGGTGAACAGGTCTCGGTCTCCTCTTCCGCAGGAGAGGAAAAGGAAATTTTCGCCCATTGTGTGGGATCAGGATGACAAGGAAGTGAAAGGGTCATCGAAGGTTAGGGTCTCCACAACACCGGTGGCTGCTCTTCCTCCCCTGCCTCAGCTGCCAAAATCGTCTGTTCTGTCGGTGAATGCTTCTTGTGATGAAGTTCAAGTGCGTTCTGTCAGGAACAGGGAAACTAGGGATGTTGAGTTGCCCACAGCATCTAAGGTTACTGTTCCTTCTCCTTCCGGATCTCAGTCCTTGTCACCGAAACAGACATGGGGTGATGATCAGGAAGCTGAGCAGCCAGAAGGTGAGGATTATGTTCCAACTCGAAATATATCTTCGTCAAGATGGGCAGCTGGAGATAACTCTCCTGTTGATGAGGGTGAGATTCTCAATGATGAGGAAATGCCTAAAAGGAAGAGGAGACTAACTCCTGAGGTTTTGGAGACTAGAGTGAGGAACAAGTTATTGAGCCCCAATGATTCTAAAATAGGTGGTTTTGAAGGTGCTCGAGCCAGATCATCTGATTCGGAAGAAAGAAGTGTTAACCATGGGAGAACGTCTAGTGGCGATGGACATCCTGGTATTGAATCAGAAAAGGATGACTATATGGACATTGATGTTCGAGGTACAAAAAGTGACACCAGCAGTCACTCAGATACAGAATCTGAAGATGACAATGATAGGGAAGAGACTCCTGAACCTCCAGCTCAACCTCAAAGAACGGTCAACATGCTTCAGGGTTGTAGAAGTGTTGATGAGTTTGAGAGACTTAACAAGATAGATGAAGGAACATACGGTGTTGTATATAGGGCCAAAGATAAGAAGACCGGGGAAGTTGTAGCATTAAAGAAGGTCAAGATGGAGAAGGAAAAAGAAGGCTTCCCGCTGACTTCTCTTAGGGAAATAAACATTCTTCTCTCCTTTCACCACCCATACATAGTTGATGTCAAGGAAGTGGTGGTTGGAAGTAGCCTTGACAGTATTTTCATGGTTATGGAATACATGGAACATGATCTTAAGGGATTAATGGAGTCAATGAAGCAACCATTTAGCCAAAGTGAAGTGAAGTGCTTAATGATCCAGCTTTTAGAAGGTGTGAAGTATCTTCATGACAACTGGGTGCTTCATAGGGATTTGAAGACTTCAAACCTGCTTTTAAATAACAGGGGTGAGCTAAAAATTTGTGATTTTGGTTTGGCTCGTCAATATGGGAGTCCTTTGAAACCATATACTCACCTGGTGGTTACTCTTTGGTACAGGTGAGCTTATTTAATTATTGCAATCTGTGTCTGTATATCTATGTATATATCTATTACATATATTGGACTAATTGATATTGCATTTGCATCATTCAGAGTGTTGTTTGATTGTTTACTTGTGAATTTGATAACAGCGGCCATGCCTGATGCATTGAATAAAACTTAATTTTCATTTATAATTTTTTTGTAATAATAATAATCAGCAACCAAATATTAATCTTGCAAAATGGCTGCTACTACTTACCCTTTCCTTTAGGTCAATGTTTACATACTTACCCTTCCTTTGAATGTGCAGCAATGTTTTCAACGAACATACTTATCTGCTTCTCTTTAGTTTTTCATTGCCCTGTGTTACTACTTTAATTAATTTTACTTGCCTTCACTTATGTGTTTAACACTTTTTTTTCTTTCTGCATTCTGCTGCAGAAATAAGCGATCATTTACCTGATGGTTGTCTATATGTTTCTCAGGGCACCTGAACTTCTTCTGGGGGAAAAACAGTACTCAACAGCGATTGATATGTGGTCTCTTGGTTGTATAATGGCTGAGCTATTGTCTAAGGAACCGCTGTTCAATGGAAAAACGGAATTTGATCAACTTGACAAGGTATATGCCAACTGTGTTTGTCAATTATTTGGTAGAACATATGCTCTCATTTTATCTGTCTTTTAAGTTTTGTTGTCTTGTGTCTAATCACTTCTTTATTACAGTTATTGCTGCTACATTGACGTCTGTTATTTTATTTGCAGATTTTCAGGATACTTGGCACTCCAAATGAAACAATATGGCCAGGCTTCTCAAAATTACCTGGAGTCAAGGTCAATTTTGTCAAGCACCAGTAAGTACTCATGATTTCCTTTATTGAAGACATTGACTGTTTAATTACACTGTTCTTATTTTTCTGCCACTGTTTTCCCAGGCTTCCAACTTTGGGTGGTTTTGGTCTGACTAGCTGGCCTCCCTTGGTGACTTGTACTGTTACACAACTCTTGTAATTTCTATTAACAACCGAAATGTTCCTTTCAGGTATAATCTTCTGCGTAAAAAGTTCCCTGCCACATCATTCACTGGATCTCCAGTTCTTTCTGATTCTGGATTTGATTTGTTGAACAAGCTCCTAACTTATGACCCTGATAAGGTAAAGTTCGCTTGTTCTTCATGAATTAATTTGCCTTAATTCTCTCTCTAAGTATTAAGAATAACACCTACTATTGTATGCAGCGGATCACGGCTGAAGCCGCTCTGAATCATGAATGGTTCCGTGAAGTTCCTCTTCCCAAGAGCAAAGAATTCATGCCTACATTTCCTGCTCAACATGCTCAGGACAGGTATTTGATCTACTGGAAAACTATTGGAGTTATTTGTTTATGAAATTTTTTAAGTAGCTTGTCCCTAGGGGGGTAGAAAAGCACAGCTGTGGCAGCCGCTGTAAATTTCTGTTAAGTGTTTATAGCCTTACTCAACATCGTTAACAAGATTCATGATGTTAACAGGCGGATGCGGAGAGTGTACAAGAGTCCAGACCCTTTAGAGGAGCAGCGACGGAAGGAGTTGCAGCAGGGTGAATTGGGGACTGGTGGAATTTTTGGTTAAGATTGGAGTTATTTAAACCTGTCTCAATGAACATTCTAACATGCCACACAGAATGTTTGCATTGATGAGGTGAGGATATGTACTGAACGGAAGTTGCAAGCTTTGTTTGTTAGACGATCACTCCTGCTATTTTTTAGCAGGAGCTTGTTAGTTTGAGCAGAGATGTTTTCTTTTACGTTCTGGAACCAGATTTTTTTCAGGTTAACATTCTTCGTGCTTGGTCATCTTATAGAAATACATCCGTGACACTTTGCTGCTCAAGGTGTGGCATAACCTTCTGAAATTAGGAAGTCAGTGTCTGTTGAATCTCGTGTATGTAACATATTTTAATTTTATTGGCATATTGTAAACAAATTTTTATCTGGATTTGAGTATTAAAGCAATATGGATTTTCTAGCAGCTATCAGTTATTTCTATCCTTTTTTTTAATATTCACATTGTGTATGCAAGAGACGGTTGGTGTGAAGTGGAAGAGGGCCTTCTGTGCATTTCGTTGGAGAAAATTACAGGGAAATTATTATGCATGAAAGGTAATGCATTCCTATGATATCTTGGATATTAAGGAATGAAGGTATCAAATATGTTTCTGTGTGATAGAAGGGAGATAATGCCCAGAATATATTGTATGAAGGGAGTCTCTTCTGTACTTGCTAGTTTGAAATTTCTCCCCAAATAATCTGTAATGTTTGCGACGATGGTGTCCGAAAACATGTGTGTGCTCTTGAGAGAGTTGTAAGGTGCTGTCTGTATTGAACTACCAATTTTTTTTTTAATGCTTGCTGATCATGTTGAGGCCAAGTGGTGAATGAACAATTTTTTCTGACTATTTTCTTGGTTCTTAGTTAATCTATTTTTTTTTTCATCTTTCCACTATGTTTCACTAGCATTCCTCTTCCTGTGAGAAAAAAAACGTACAACTAATTTTTAGCTTGTTATCCCCATCTAGTGTGTTATAGAACCTGAGAGTAATAACAAATTATTTATTGCTTAGTTAAAAGGAAGCAAAGAAGTTCTCTTATTATCAAGTGTATTCACCGTCTGAAGATTGACGTTTGGGAACAATGATAAGAATTCTTTTATGAGATTGTCTGCAAATGTCACTGCAGTATCAAAGCAAGCAGGTTGAGGAGGATACCAGAATATCCTAAAGTAGAGGAGTTCAATTAGTTGTCCTTCAGACTCTCTAGAGGTACAATGCAAATCTTGGTTTGTCATATTGTGTTTTCATATTACTTGCATATCCATGGAATATTTGACCAGAATTGTTTGCTTTTCTATTTTGTTATTCATGCTGTATAAATTCATACGTGGTAATTCTTCATGAATGGGATATGTGGTGGTTTATGACATTTATAGCAATTCTTCATTAAATTCACTGCAAGTGTATCATCAATGTATCTTCCAGAGCAAGGCTGCAACATTGTTGTTGGGAAATGTTAGTAATTAGTTGCTAGATTAGTTTTTTCTCCTTTGTCCGGGTTTGGACCCCAGGACCTCCAACTCCTTATCCCTCAACTCAAACCAGTTGTGCTACCCAACCCCCCAAATCAAATTCATATTGACTAGGATTTTTGTATTGTATAATTGTTATTCCTTCCTGATCTTACTCTGACCAGATTTTTATATTAGGTCCGGTAATATATAGCTTTGCTGCGCTAAATCCATGTTCACTGAACAATTTCTAAACTCTACAGATGTTACATGGATTCCTGGTTTTGCACGCTTGCTACAAGGTACCATAATTGGGTAGTTTACAAGACACCAAAATTCTTGGTTCTTATGTTCTGACTTTCGATGGAGAACTAAATGCCTCCACCCTCCAGTTGTCTAATACTTTACCATTATGGAGATTGTTAAATGTCTGATGTTATAATATGCTGTCAAGTTCGGTCATAAAGCAGGTCTTCTTGTGTCCACAATGGTGAAAGGATTGGTTTTCAAATTTGAGTATTTTTCTGTAATGAAAACTTGCTCTTATCAGAATTAAATATATATATATTTTTTATGGTCAACCCACCCATGTTTTTTTCCTTGAGGCTTCAATTATCTGTTACTCCCAATGATGGGAATTTAATATTCAACTACTGGCACATCAGTCTTTTTCTTGTTCTGCAGTTTAGTATTGAGGTGGGGGGATTTCTCCCTTTTTCACACATAATTTGGCTTTAGACATATAACCCAAAAGTAATTTGTTTGGTGTTTTTCTGCTGTAGAATGTTTCTCAGCCTAGTTGTCCCAAGTTTGGAATAGTTGGGTCGGGTGCATCTTTATGATTCTCTCACAATTGAGATTCTATTAATTCACACTGCTGCAAAATGGGATTGCTGAGAGATGTGGTAGTTGGTTGAGTTGTACGCTTTACTTGGCCATTTTGGCGGCTTAGACAGGTTTGGTGTGATTGAGTTCGTAATACATATCGCCATTTTTGGCAGGTTAGGACTTAGGCCCTGCAATGTGATCTATACAGTGTTCAATCTATTATTAACGTTGAATATACGACATTTATAAAAAGTGGTTAGTTCGCAATGAATTGCTGCTAGAATAAATTTCATATATTTGTAACAATCGTGAAAATAACTTTTGTTGTTGCCACATTCCGGTGCAAATACTATTTAAGAACATGACCTTTTTTACAATATGACAGATATGTCCTTCCTCCATCTTGAAATAATAGTTGTTTAAAGTTTGCGCACTAGATTTTGCAAAATCAACCGTATTGGAGTTAGGTTCTCTTTATATGTTTTTTTATTACGATAAACAAACACGAAATATATTATTATTTTTTAATAAAATCATAAATATATCTCTAGATTATTAAATGTCAAAATGGATAGTTTCTAATCAATAACAAACGAGCCCTAAAATCGATTTTTTTTAACAAAATGTTTTTCAATAAAAAAAGTACTTTTTTTAGTTAAAAAAGAGTTTTTCAATAAAAAAAAATCCAAAATAAACGAACCCAGAGAGATGGCTGTCAAAGAGGAGACAGTAGGCAACATTAAGAACCATTTGAAATTTTTCTGAGAGGAAGAGGGAGGAGGCTGTATGATAAAATTCGTGTGTTCATTTAACTAATAGTTTGTTAAACATGGTTCATGATGGTGAAGACATACTTGATACCTTATCCTAGAAGCCTCCTTAAAATTTTGCTCAATTATCATTTTTCTGAGAGGAAAAAAAAACATTGTTCAATTAAAGAGAGATAAACCATGTTTTGATAAACAACTTAACTTGCAAATTATAGGTGCTTGTCGTGATAAAATAAAATCATTTTCATATAACTTTAAGTTTTTATAAGCTATTTTAGAGTCTTATGAAAATAAGATGAAAACATTAAGTTCTTTCAAAAAAATTTAAGTGTTTATGTCGGTAGATAAATTCAAATAAGTGTATCTAAACAAGCATATAGTATCGAGCTTGTACGATTCCTAACTAGTAAACCTTGAAAAAACTTTGGTAACATTTGGAATGGAGTAAATACACATGTCACTGGCAGTAAATAAGCTGTAGGCTAACTTCTACCGTATCAGCAGCTAAACTATATTTTAGCACATTTACATTGGCCTCTTGTAATAGAAAATGTGGGTTCAACTTCCACATTATCCTAGCTGAAAATTGTAGTGAGGTATGATTGGAAGAATGCTCTGATCATTTCAACATCAGATGTGATTGTACAAACTTTAGGTTATGAATCTGGACAATGAGTATGACTGCTTTGAAAAATTGTAGTCCTGGCAGGTAGAACAGAAAACTGCAGGGCTTGTACACGCTGAAAAATGGAACAGGTGCAAACTAGAAATCATAACATCAATGAAGAAGAAATACATTGATGAGAAGAATGAAAATCTTGGACAGATTTTTTGGAGACATCTGCAATGGCGTGGCAAAAAACTTAAGGTCCACGACTGACAAGGCAACTTTGTTCTCTCCTTCTACCTCTGTATGCATTTAACATTCTGGCACGTCTACCAAATTCAGCAAACTTGATTGTGAGGAAGAATTAGGGTTATACAAGGGGGTTTCAATCAAATTTAGTAGCCTTGGTGACCAAAAGAGTTCTTGGTATTGGCGAGTAAATTTTATCCCGACATCAGCGTCTGACCTAGAACAAATGTAACCAGACTTAACTCAAGGAAAAAAATTGTGTTGACAAGAGATCGGTCCACTGTCCATCCAAATATAGTGATTCCTCCCGGATTTGACTGCAAATACATCACTGCATATTCAAAAGAAACCAATAACGATGAGATCCCTGCACACATGTGCATGCTAACAACCTGAATTCAAGTGTTTCATGTGATTAACATGACGCCAAAGATCAATTTGGATAATAAATGAAGTCATAACAACACACCTAAACTAGAGAAATTCAGAGAACCAATCTCAATATAAATGAGAAATCTCACTTTTGGCAAATGGTGATTTATCCATGTGTAAAATGAAACTTTTTCAATATACTTTCTAAAGTAATGACAGGTTTCTTACCCACTTTACATATGGAAGATGTCTCCAAAGCTAATTTGCTAATAGAATTAGGGAGTATCATAAATAAATTTCGGTATGGTTTGTGATAATGAAATGAAATAACCATATGCAGGAAATTTTGGTCCATGAAAATTAGGGATGAATATGACAAATGTATATCAAACAGATATATACTTTCAGTCGGGAATTACATGACAAATGTTTCCCTTGTTTCCCTTCTGTAAAGAATATTTGAAAAGAAAAACTTAAAAGGTTTTAAAAGCCTGCCTTCTTTAGCTGGACTAAATGTTTTTTTGAAGAAGAAGCTGGACTAAATGTTAAAACTCTACCTCGTATGTGAAACATAAAGGTTTTAGGATATAGGAAATTTGGAATCATACACTAATTAAATCTAAAACAGTAGCCTTAAAAAAAAAAAACCAAAACAGTACTTCCTAATTCATACACCTACGCCATCTAAAGAATTGCACGTCACGTTATCAGATTATTTTAGGCTTGACCAGTATAAAAAATTATAGGCCTGCACTGCAGAAGTATATAGAGGTTGTCTTTGTGCATTTTAAGTAGCTTGGAATTATGCAAGATTTTTTTTTCTTTCACTTCTCTGCATAGTCAGTAAGTGGAAAAAAAAAGTATAAAACTTACTACCTGCAGGGAAAGGGCAGTACTTAATTGGTATTTCTATATTTTTGCCATTAACTAGAAGAACTTGTAAAAATTCATAAGTTTTCAAACAGAAGGTGGTTTGTTTACGTACCAAAAGCTTGCCTCTTGTGATGTGAGGACATATAAGAAATCAACTGGGTATTTACAGCCATTCCTCCAAAATCCAACGACTCCAGATCACTTTCAGAATAGTCTAAATGTATTGAGTTTAAATGGTTTGCAACCTCAAGGCTCCCTGCACTCGCGGAACTTCTCATTTGTGAATTATCAGAAGACGCGCATGTTGCTATTGCATGCCACCGGCTTGCAAGCGAAACAACGCCTTGAGCTCTATGAGATATTCTTGTTGCTGCATGAAGACAAATAATGATGCCAACCACCTGAACAAGTGTGGATACCTGGAAAAAAATAATACAAAAACAGGAACATTCAATCTATGTACCTTGAAAGCTTTAAATGTCAGCAAAAGGCAGAAAGAGCAATGAAAAAGCTTTGTATGAAAATGAACATAGAACACAGCTTGAGAACCTGATAGCTTTGTATCGATTAAAAGGAACTAATTCTTTCAATCTAAATGCATAAACAATATGAACATACAGTAGAACTTACAGCAAAATCTCCACCGTTTACCATGGTAATCATATCACGATATCCTGTGACCTGCAACAGAGTCACAACTTGGCTAACAGTGACAACCAAGAACTCCAGAAGAAGATAGACTCGGAACCTATGACTTATCTTGGAAAGATGATAGCGTAACCGCATGTGCTCCTCCAAAAACACTAACACATCACTCTCCCTTTCCAAGAGCTTCCCATAATCATCGAAGTGGATGACTTGCAAATTACAGACCAAGTGAAACATAATGCAGGCTGTCAGAGAGATTGCACTAACATATGTCCAAGATACAATCAAAGCTATAAAAATAGCAATCGAGAACCCCCACGACCCATGTTGTATATATGAAATGCGAATGATTTCTCGCACCGTCTTCAGAAGGAAACACGGAAATACCCACAGGATGAACAGGCGCAAAGATCCCTAAAAATTTAGAGGGAGGACGGTTAAATTTTCAGTCGTAATATCTAAACAAGTCCACAAAATTGAAAAGGGAAAAACTTGAAAACATAACAGACTTATCTTTCTTGACTTAATTGCATACAATACTGTGGTCATCACAGTTTCAATTGCTTAAATAAGTCGATATGCCTATGGCCCTATACAATTCTAATCAAGCAAAATCCAACATTAATGTTCTGTTCTATTGCTAATAGATGGATTTAACTCCTCTAAACTCTAAAGTGAGTAGTTACTAGTTAGTAAAGTGAGAAAATCAAGTATTTATAGTTCAACTATCTATGTTTTGTTACACATGTACAAGTAATGTCAATCATTGTTTTGTTCAACTATCAAAAACCAGATCCTAAATAGAAGGTGTTGACTTGAAACACAATTTTTGACATGACAAGAGTACGAAAATAAAAATAAAATATTTGTTTGATAATAAATGAAGCTCTCCAATTTGATGGTCCTTCAATGGTATTTTTGAATTTCTGTATACAATGATTTCAAAATTTGTGGTTAATCTTGCCACCTCAAAAATCTTGATCAGAATTAGTAATTGAACTAAAGGAAGATTAACATTCAGCCTAAATTTAGACAACAATTGAAACTGCACAGATCAAACACATTCTGTAATTGATTTGGATTCCATCCAATAAATGTGCGACACATTTATTGATTTTGGTTGTCTGATCTCAAATCAATGATAAAGATTACATGGATGTTTAATGCGTGTAAGTGCATAATTTTAAATGAAGAGAATCCAAATCCAAAAAAGCAGCAACAAGTTATGATATTTTTATTACAAGACATATATAGTAAACCCTAAATAGGTAAAATAACAAAAACATTTCCATATTTGAATATAAACAACAAGACAAGAAAGATTTGGCATCAACGTGGCAAATGAGGATTGGCTTACCGAAATCTGGTTAACATAATCACGATGAAAACAAGCAACATGTCCAGTATAACGGTCAACGAACAGAAACCTCCTGAGTCCATATTTCCGCAAACAGTGGGAAAGACAGAGCAATGAAACAGCAGCGAGACTCGCCTGAAACGCCACGATCACCATCTCGCAACCGCGTAATTCGTACTTTTCGCACTCCGAACAATCGCACATCCATAGCGCCACCAGTGGAACCACCACTCCTAAGGTGAAGAAAACGGACCAGCAAATTATAGAGGATAGAATTGAACGTGGATTGAAACCTAAGAAGTTTAAATATGATTCTAAACGCACGAGACTCTTATCAACTTCGGTATCATCACTTTTAGTATTAGTTTCTTCGTGTTCGGGTTCGTGTTGGTGATTTGTGTTTGAAGTTAGAAGAGGGGTTTGAGTTTCGGTGTTGTTGGGTTCCTCTGTTCGTATTTGGAGATTCGTCATTTTCTTCGGTGTTTGATTTTCGTATTTGGACTCAGGAGAATTTATGAGATTGCTGAAATATGAAGCACAGTGGTTTGCAAGTAGGTGTGGGAAATGGGACATTTATTTTTGGGGGGTGAAATGCAGAGTCAGTCCTGTCAACGGATTTTAATAATACAATACTCACTCAGTTTTTTAGGCAAGTGACATTGCCCGTGTATAGAGGCAAGATAATGTCCCTTCCTTTAAAACAGAGAAAACAAAAATTAATCTCATTCCTGCCTCTGCCTCTCCGAAAAGTAAATCTAATTCATCTCTCAAAAGTTTTGACCCTAGTTTTCATAGATTTGAATTAATGATTAGACCATCTCCATTAGCAGCAGCATGGTCTTAACTGCGGTCTCAAATGTAAAAAAATTTCACTTTTTAGATTCATTTAATAAATGATGTATGTGGACTATATACATCATTTATTGAATGAACCTAAAAAGTGAAAAATTTGTTACATTTGAGACCGGAGGAAGTATTTAAGACCCAGTACCTATTAGATATTTTTAATGGGGAAAATCTTTTTCAGGATCTTACTTAACACCCTCACTTTTAAGCGGGATCCGCACTCTTTTTAATATTAAAAAATTGAAATATAATGATATAAAGTTATTGATAGTTGATTAGTGGATCACATTTAAGAACTTTGTATGAGATCTAGGTTGGAGTGATTGAGTGTTTATTAGGTACTATTATTAAAAAATTATAAATGAGTGATGTGAACACGTGAGATTCATTTAAAAACTCAAAAATGGATGTCTTCATTGTGGATGCTCTAAGTGTTTGTTTTCACTTTTAGGACATAAAATAGATTGAATTTAAAGGGATTTAGGTTTAAATAAATGCTTAATAGCAATTTTGGTCCCTATGTTTCAAGAAGTTGGGATTTTTGCCCCTAAAAAATAAAATACAAAACCGCCCCATAAGTATTTGTCCATTTTGCAGTTTTGACCCTTAGGCCAATTTTGACCAAGTCAATGCACACATGGACACCACGTGTGTAACTTTACGGACACCTCTATAAAAATACATATAAAGAATGTGCAAAGTTCCGTAGCATTCCGAATAAGTCTCGATTTTTTTATTTTTTAGAGCAAAACACGCAAAATCACAATTGATGTTCTTTCAACTTAAGTGCAGATGAGACAACGGTAAGATAGAATGGTAATTAACTACTGTTGTGGGCAATTCTAGAATTTCCATCTGTTTTTAGAAACTTGTTGAAGTCAAAAAAGCAATTTTCATTCATAAATAAATCACAACGAAACGAAAAATTGCGATAAAAATCGAATTCATTGATTCGAGAGAAGAAAGAGACAGAAAGAGAAAATGGGTGAATACGAATTCGAAGACGAAGAGAGAAAATTCCAACAACAAGAAGAAGATCATACTCACAACGGTTCTTCTCCACAACCACCACCACCACCTGTTGATGAAGAAGATCTCACCGATTCCTAATCCAATATATTTTTCCTATTTCACCGTTCCTTTATTTTTCAATTTCAATCAATTAGGGTTTTTCGTTTGTTTCCAAATTGAAATTCAATTATAACGACAAATTAGATATGTGTTGGTTATGATTTGATTTTTCGATTAATTTCTGATTCAATTGTATGATTAATTAGGGGTAAGTATTTGATTAATTTGGGTAAATACCTGAATTGATATGTGGCATCCACGTGTGTAATTTTTTAATTATTAAAAAAATATTTTTTTTAATAAAAAAAAAATTAAAAATTACACATGTGGCGTCCACGTGTGCATTGACTTGGTTAAAATTGGTTTGGGGGGCCAAAACTGCAAAAGGGGCAATATTTAGGGGTGGTTTTGTATTTTATTTTGTTAGGGGGCCAAAATCGCAACTTCTTGAAACATAGGGGGCCAAAACTGCTATTAAGCCTTAAATAAAAGGTTATGTTATTCGGGTTCCGCCACATTAATTAAGAAAGATAAAAAAGAAAGTTTTAAATTTTAAACGACACTTTTAAAATTTTGAAAAGCTGATGTTACAACATTCAATGTAATTATTATTATATTTGATTCTTTAATCAATACCCTTGACGCATTGGTTAACATTTTTCTAAAATAAAACAAAGGTCAAATTTCACTTTTGATCCTTTTAATTTGACTGAATTATCAAGTTAGTCCTTTAAGTTTTAAATAAGTCTTTTTAGTTGATAAAGTATTTCATCGTTACCTCTGATGTCAGTCTCCGTTTAAATGATGATGTAGCCGTTAAGTTGCTAGCTTGGATCAAAAAGCTATGTTTAATGGTCACAAATGATCACCTATAGGGCTAGAAAGGCAGCTATTGACAATAAGAACCGTCTTTCTAGCCCTATAAATGATCATTTGTGACAAAAAAAATGCATCATTTTGACACCCTGGAGCCTTTGAAACGCATCATTTTGATCCAAGTTAGCAGCAACTTAACAGCCACATCAACATCAGTTAAACGGAGACTAACAACAGGGGTAACGGTGAAATAGTTTATCAACTAAAATGCCTCATTTGAAACTTTTGAAACTTGAAGGATTAACTTGGGAATTATTTCAAACTAAAAGGACAAAAAGTGATTTTGACCATAAAACAAGTATTTTAATGACACTTTTTAAGGATTTTTTGTTAAGAAAATGTGTATTGAAAAGTTGAATAGTTTAATTTTCAATGCATTAACTTCCACAATTTCTATAAAAATTTACTATTTAAAGTTGTCAAAGAGTGTTTTTAGGACACTCGTTGACATTTTCATAAATATATTCATGTAAAATTGAATCTAATACTCCCTCCGTCTCATAATAACTGAGCCGTTTGTAAAAATATATTGTCGCAAAAATATTGACCCATTTCACTTTTCAATACAACATTAATTATTATTTTTTCAATTATAACTCTAATTAATACTACTTTCATCACTCCAAATCATCACTTCAAATTCAATATATTCTACTTTACATTTATGATAAAGAAGAATGCACCAATACTTGACAAAGACACTCAAAACCATTGCTCTCTCTCTCTTTCATTGATACATTTTTCTTAATCTGTGTCAAATGGTCAACTGGCTCAGTTAAACTGGAACGAAGGGAGTAATAAATCTAAGATTAAAAATAATTGTAAAAAGCAAAAATTATAAATTTTATCTTCAAGTAATGATAAAGAAGAATGCACCAATACTTAACAAAGACACTCAAAATAATTGTTCTCTCTCTTTCATTTATACACTTTTCTTAATATGTGTGAAATGATCAACTGACTCAGTTAAACTGGGACGGAGAGAGTAATAAATCTAAGATTAAAAATAATTGTAAAATGCAAAAATTAAAAAATTTTAACTTCAAGTAAAATTAATTATATAAGGAAAATCAATTCTCCTTTTAAATCATTAAAACATGATAAAATCAAGGGTCTTGCCAACTTGTGTTTCAATGACATGTTAAGTCCATCTAATATTAGATGTCGTATTTGAGTTTTACACAGTTATTAAAAAAATGATTAATAATGTTGATTTTAATAGTAAAATGTGTATCATTTACTAAAACATCATTAGTATGCAACAAATAAGGTTAGGGTGCTGCTAACCAGTGCCCTCGAGGCACTGGAACCAATAAATTGACCAGTTCCATTTATTTTAT